>Ga0209343_10001153_pt1 | contig 36365 bp, 34 predicted proteins | sample RifCSPlowO2_02_FD_184026 | JGI IMG/M metagenome (GOLD analysis project Ga0209343, IMG submission 184026) | Groundwater microbial communities from Rifle, Colorado - Rifle CSP2_plank lowO2_0.2 (SPAdes) (version 2) | ecosystem: Environmental > Aquatic > Deep subsurface > Groundwater | place...
TAGTTGGGTTGCACGGCTCCGTAGGGTGCGCCGTGCGCACCAGCACCCCCATAAATGAAGGTGCTGCGCGCGGCGCACCCTAGGGGGCTTTGTTCTCGATCAGGCAGTTACCACCATCCACAACCAGGACCTCGCCGGTGATATAGCTGGACTCGGGCGACGCGAGGAAGGCTACGGCGGCAGCGACCTCTTCTGGCCGTCCGGCGCGGCGCATCGGCGTGTACTCGGCGGCGCGCTGTTCTTCTTCCGTGCTTGAGCCGGTGGCGATCCAGCCCGGGGCCACGCTGTTTACCGTAATACCCTGCCTGGCCACTTCCAGCGCCAGGCCCATGGACAGGCCGAGCATACCGGCCTTGGCTGCGCTGTATGCCGACTCGCCGGGGTTGCTGCCGCGGGTGCCGGTGGTCGAGCTGATATTGACGATGCGCCCGTAGCCACGCGCCCGCATTCCCGGCAGCACGCCACGGGTGAGCAGAAAGGCGGTGCCCAGGTTGCGCGCGATGGACAGGTTCCAGGTCGCTAGGTCCATATCGGCCAGCTCGGCGAAAGGTTCCGGGCTGCCCTGCATGGCCATGCCCGCGTTGTTCACCAGAATATCGATCTGCCCCCACTGCGCCTGAGCCCATTCGACCAGCTCGGCCACCTGCTGCTCATCGGTCAGGTCGGCGACGTAAGCACGTGCTTGAATACCTTCAGCGCACAACTCGGCGGCGCGCTGTTCGACCCGCGCACTGCTGGCGGTAAGCAGCACGTGCACGCCCTGCTGGCCCAGACGACGGGCGATGGCCATACCGATACCGCTCTCGCTACCTGCCCCGCTGATCAGGGCCACCTGCTGTATATTTTCCATTTACACCCAGCCTGTGATCACAAATTCAGGATTAATCTACCTGAATACCGCTTATAAGGCATCTATTGACTTATTTGTGATCACAAAAGACTATGTTCGGAAATTCGAACGAGGTGTTCAACATGACTGCCAGTGGCATCAGCCCATCCGCCGTAGAAGCCTTCGCCCAGCGCGAGCGCCAGCGCTTTATCGAGCGCAACCCCAAGTCCGCGGCCCTCGCCGAACGCGCGCGCAATTCGCTGTACGGCGGCGTACCGATGCACTGGATGGCCGACTGGTCCACCCCGGTACCGCTGTTCGTCGAGCGGGCCAAGGGCGCGCGCTTCTATGATGTCGACGGCCACGAATATATCGACTTCTGCCTGGGCGACACTGGCACCATGTTCGGCCACTCGCCGGACCCGATCGCCCGAGCCATCGCCGAACAAGGCAACAACGGCCTGACCACCATGCTCCCAGGCGAAGACGCGGTGGTCTGCGGCGAGCTGCTGGCCGCGCGCTTCGGCCTGCCGTTCTGGCAGGTCACCGCCACCGCAACAGATTCGAATCGCTATGTGCTGCGCTGGGCTCGCGAGATCACCCAGCGCAAGACACTGCTGGTGTTCGACGGCTGCTACCACGGCACGGTGGACGATGTGATGGTGCGCTACCGCGACGGCGAGACCGTGCCGCGCTCCGGCCTGGTCGGCCAGGCCTACGACCTGACCCAGTACAGCCGCTCGATCCCGTTCAACGACGTGGCGGCACTGGAAGCCGCGCTGGCCCAGGGCGACGTCTGCGCCCTGCTCTGTGAGCCGGCGATGACCAATATCGGCATGGTCCTGCCCGAGCCTGGCTTTATGCAGAAATGCCGCGAGCTGACCCGCAAATATGGCGCACTGCTGATCATCGACGAGACCCACACCATCTCCACCGATATGGGTGGCTGCACCAAACTGTGGAACCTCGATCCGGACTTCTTTGTGGTCGGCAAACCTATTGCCGGCGGTGTGCCGTGCGGCATTTTCGGCTGCAGCGCGGCGATGGCCGAGGCCATGACCGCAGCGCGCAAGCGTGCCAGCGAGGGCAGCCATGGCCATGGTCACAGCGGCATGGGCACCACGCTGTCGGCCAACGCCCTGGCCATGCACTGCATGCGCGCCAACCTGGAACAGGTAATGACCGAGGCGGCCTATGCCCATATGTTGCCGCTGGCCAAGCGCCTGGCCGACGGCTTCCGTTCGCTGATCGGCAAGCACGATCTCAAGTGGTCGGTGACCGAGTTGGGCGCGCGCAGCGAGTTCCAGTTCTGCCCGGTGTCGCCGAAGACCGGTGCCGAGGCCGAAGCCGCGTTCCACGACGAACTGCAGATGGCCCTGCACCTGTACCTGATCAACCGCGGCATCCTGATCACCCCGTTCCACAACATGACCCTGTGCTGCCCGAGCACCACAGCGGACGACGTGGATAAGCTGATCGGCATGCTCGACCAGGCCCTTACCGAGCTGCTGGCCAGCCCAGGTGCCCGCGAATAATTCCATCGATCCTGTAGGAGCGGCCTTGGCCGCGATGCTTTTGCTTACCGGCCATCGCGGGCAAGCCCGCTCCTACACAAGCCGTTTGCCCGGCCAATAACGAGACAACCACCATGCAAATCGCCGATATTCAGGAAGCCCGCGACTTTCTCGCCCAGCACCCAGAAGTGCGCCTGATTGAGCTGATGCTGATCGACGCCAACGGCATCCCGCGCGGCAAGCTGCTGCACCGCGACGAGCTGCTGGCCATCTACGAGAACGGCCGGCCGCTACCCAGCTCGATCCTGGCGCTGACCATCCAGGGCGAGGACGTCGAAGAAAGCGGCCTGGTCTGGGAAGTCGCCGATGCCGACTGCTGGACCTACCCACTGCCCGGCAGTCTGACCCTGCAACCCTGGCGCACCACGCCCACCGGCCAGCTGCAGGTCAGCATGCACCCAACCCAGGGCCTGCCGGCTGCCCCGGCCGATCCACGGCATGTGCTGGTACGCGCCATCGACCGACTGAAGGCCGACGGCTACCACCCGGTAATGGCGGTGGAGCTGGAGTTCTACCTGCTGGACAAGCAGCGCGACGCCAACGGCCGCCCGCAGCCGGCGCTGCAAGCCAATGGCGTGCGCCCGCAGGCACCGCAGGTGTATGGCGTGTACGAGCTGGAGCAGCTGCAGCCGTTCCTCGATGACCTCTACGCCGCCTGCGAAGCGCAGGGCCTGCCGGTGCGCACGGCGATTTCCGAATACGCCCCGGGCCAGCTCGAGCTGACCCTGGAGCACCGCTTCGACGCCCTGCAGGCCATCGACGAAGGCGTGCGCTACAAGCGCCTGGTCAAGGGCGTGGCGGGCAAGCACGGGCTGCAGGCCTGCTTTATGGCCAAGCCGTTCGGCGACCAGGCCGGCAGCGGCCTGCATATGCACGTGAGTTTGGCGGATGAAAACGGCAACAACCTGATGGCCAGCGAAGACCCACATGGCACGCCGCTGCTGAAACATGCGATTGGCGGCATGATGGCCACGCTCAACGACACCCTGGCGATCTTCTGCCCCAACGCCAACTCGTTCCGCCGCTTCCAGGCCAACAGCTACGCGCCGCTGGCCAAGAGCTGGGGGGTGAATAACCGCACCGTGTCGTTCCGTGTGCCGGGCGGCCCGGCCAAGAGCCGACATGTGGAGCACCGTATCTGCGGTGCCGACGCCAACCCCTACCTGGCGGCGGCAGCGATCCTCTCCGGCATTCACCACGGCATCAAAAACCAGATTGATCCGGGGGAAGAAATTATCGGCAACGGCTACGAGCAAGCCCGCGAAACCCTGCCCACCGACTGGCTGACCGCCCTGCGCGCCCTGGAACACTCCAGCTGGGCCAAAGAAGCGCTGGGCGAGGAGTTCCTCAAGGTGTTTCTGGCGATCAAGTGGGCCGAGTTCCGCCAATTCATGGGCGAAGTCGGCGAGCAGGACTGGCGCTGGTACCTGACTCACGCCTGAGTGGTGCACGGCGCGCTGGATAAGCGGGGCGATATCCAGCGCTGCCCGGCGCAGCACACTCGCTACATACCGTTGCCGAACTGCGGCCGGCTCCAGTCGATTCGCTGGGGCAGGCCGCGCAGGGCTTCGCGGTAGTGCAGCAGCACGTCCAGGGCCCAGTCGGCACGCTCGCGGATGCGCTGGTCGTCGGCATCGGCCGCCGGCCCCTGATTCATCACGGCTTCGACCTGACGCACAATCAGCTGCTCGGGAATAAAGCAGATGCGGCAGTTCTTGTAGCTGGAGGCGCGCAGCTCGCTGAGCGGGTAAGCCCCACCCAGGCCCGACGACACCCCCACCAATAGCGCCGGTTTGTGCGCCAGCTCGGCGCGCCCGGCATAGAGGAAGAAATTCTTCAGCGCCGGGCAGGCCATGCCATTCCATTCCGGGCTGAGCAGCACCAGGGCGTCGGCCTCCTCCAGCTGTGCGGCCATGGCCGGCCAGGCAGCCACCTTCTCCGCGCTCGGCCACAGCGGCAGCGCGGCGTGCCCCAGATCCAGCACCTGACACTGCGCACCACGTGCCCGCAAACGCTCCGCCAGGTAGTGGGCGACCTTGGCGCTCTGGCTGTCGACGCGGCTGGAGCCGGCGACCAGTACAATCTTCGCGCTCATTGCGCCACCTCGTCCGCCAGACGCTCGGCGCGTGGTGCCGGCCGGCGCACCAGCGGCCAGAACAGTTCCTGCTGCCAACTCACCGGAGCCATGTCCTCGATGCCGTAGTGCTCGGGGCGACGCCGGGTGATCTTGGCGCTACCGAACAGCACGTCCCAGAAGAACAGCAGGTTGCCGTAGTTGCCCTTGTAATGGGTCACGCCATCGTCGGCATCCAGGCCATGGTGGGCGGAGTGGGTCGATGGCGTGGAGATGGTGCGCTCCAACAGCCACATCAGCGGACGCAGGGCGCGAATCTTGTACAGCTTCTCGTCCCAGGCCACGCTGCTATGGGCACCGAAGATCACCAGCATCTTGACGATCAGGTAGACGTAATACTCCTGGGCCAGGCCCAGGTAGATCAGCGCGGCGGAAAACCAGATGCCCGGCATCAGCAGGTAGTAGAAGCTGTTGTTGCGGTAGACGATGCGCACGCTCATGTAGGGGGCCGAGTGGTGCGCGCGGTGCAGGTTGTAGAGCACCGGCACCTTGTGGCTGAGGCGATGCCACCAGTACTGGGTCATGTCGTCGAACAGCAGAAACAGCGCAATACCGGCCACCCACGGCAGGTCGGCAAGCGCCCCGCGCCACTCCGGCACCAGCTCACCCAGCCCGGTTCCGGCCAGAAACATGATCAACGGAAAGGTCAGGCCCAGCAGCAGGCTGGAGCCGATGATCTCCTGCAGCACATCGCGCCGCTGCCCGCGCGGCTGGAAGAAACAACCCAGCACCAGCTCGAGGAGGATAAAGCCGAGGAAGATCAGACTGACCACGGCGATGGGATTATTGGTAATGGCGCTCAGGTTCATGGCAACCTCATCAGACAGGTTCCGGGTGTCCCCGGGTTGCCTCCATCAGACGCCAAGCGACCCACTGCCGACCATGCGCGAAACGGACAACAATCGGCCAGAAGTGGCCAACCTGGCCAAACCGGCCACCCAGCGTTTCCATCGCGGAGCCATGGGCCAGGTGCTGCAACGCTACCTCAGTCAGCACCGGCCACAGCAGGAGTACAGCCTGGTGCGCCTGGAACAACTGTGGCAACAGGCCGCCGAACTTGACCCGGCCATCGGCTTGCACCTGTTCAGCCTGTTCACCCCGGCCGACTGGCACCCGCTGGCTCACCTCAGCCAGTTCTGCAGCAACATCGGCGAGTCGCTGCACTGCTGGCAGCGTTACGTGCGCCTGGGTTCGGACATGGACCAGGTACGCCTGAGCGAATGCGATGACGGTATCGTCCTCGAACTGCTGATCGACGCACCGGCCGAACTGGAGCGTTTCCTGATCGAGCATTACACGGTGATGGCCCTGACCCTGATGCGCCAAGGCAGCGGCCAGGCACTGGCGAATATCCGCAGCGAGTTCCGCCATGCGCCGCCGAGTTATCAGGCGGACTATCTGCAGCTCCTCGGCCACATGCCGCGCTTCAACGCACCGCGCAATGGCCTGTATCTGCAGCGCAGCGACCTGACCATACCCATGCGCCAGCATCACCCGGTGCTGGCCGAACTGATCTGCGAGGGCCTGGATCGCCGCCTGGCGCGGCTGCAGCACCTCAGCGGCTGGGCGGCCCGAGTCGCCGAACAGGTGCGCAGCGACCTGCAGCATGAACGCCCTCCCAGCCTGGAAAGTGCCGCCAGCGCCATGGCTCAGAGCCCGCGCACTCTGCGCCGGCGCTTGCAGGAACAGGGCATGGGCTTTCGTGAGGTGCTCGACGCGGTGCGCGCCGAACTGGAACAGGGCCTGGAACTGCAAGGCCTGAACAGCAGCCAGATCGCCGCCCAACTCGGCTATGCCGACAGCCCCGCCTACCTGCATGCGCGCAAGCGCTGGCGCGAGCCGAAGCAACCCTAACCGCCCAGCTACCCCGCTGCTGGCTGGGCCAGGATGGGGGAGCTGAACGGGTGCGGTACGTGAGCCACGCACAGGGCGCATTTGAACTAAACTCCGTTGGATATAGTGCGAGACGGATTCGCAATGACACGATGGCTGTTGCTGGCAGTTTTGCTGCTTGCCACCCTGGCCCAGGGGGAGCCCGTGCGCGTAGGCATCGAGGCCCACGACTATTACCCCTATTACCGAGCCGAGGCCGAAGGTACGCCCCAAGGCTATGCCGTGGAGCTGCTGCAGGCCTTCGCCAAGTACGAGGGATTCACGCTGGAACTGCGCGCCCAGCCGATCAACCGCCTTTACCACAACCTGCTCGAGGCGCAGAGCCTAGACCTGCTGTTCCCCGACAACCCGTCCTGGTCGCGCCAGGCCAAGAACGGCAAACGCCTCTACTACAGCGATGCCGCCGTGCAGATAGTCGACGGTACCCTGGTCCTCCGCGAACACCGCGGCCAGGGCCTGGCGCGCATCCGCAAACTGGGCACGGTGCGCGGCTTCACCGCCGAGGCCTGGTTGCCGCTGCTCAACCGCGGCCGGGTAACGCTGGTCGAAGCCCAGGATATCCAGAGCCTGATTCGCATGCTCGAACGTGGGCGCATCGATGCGCTGTATGCCAACCCCGAGGTGGTGCGCTATCACCTGGTGGAAATGGGCCAGAGCGCAGAGCGCATGCAACTGGATCAGCAACTGCCGCAGAGCTACACCAGCTTTCACCTCAGCAGCCCCAGCCAGCCCGTACTGATCCAGCACTTCGACCGTTTTCTGGTCGAGCGACACAACGAGCTGGCCGAGTTGCGCGGCCGTTTCGGCTTGCACTAAGTACATCGCGCCGCGGTTGCTCGCCTGCAACGGCTGCAAAAACAGCGCATCCATGTCACCCTGACGGTATGGCAAGCAGGTCGACCTGCTCGCTCAATACCTGCGGAGTGCACCATGGAACACGGCAATACCCAGCTGTCGATGACCGTACTGATGACCCCGGACATGGCCAATTTCTCCGGCAATGTGCACGGCGGCACCCTGCTCAAATACCTCGATGAAGTGGCCTATGCCTGCGCCAGCCGCTATGCCGGCTGCTACGTGGTAACCCTGTCGGTGGACCAGGTGATTTTCCGCGAGCCCGTCCATGTCGGCGAACTGGTGACCTTTCTCGCCTCGGTCAATTACAGCGGCCGCACGTCCATGGAGGTCGGCATCAAGGTGATCACCGAAAATATCCGCGAGCGCTCGGTGCGCCATACCAACAGCTGCTTCTTCACCATGGTGGCGGTGGACCCGCAGGGTCGCCCGGTCGCCATTCCGGCGCTGCAACCGCAAACACCCGACGGCCACCGTCGCCAGCGCCAGGCCCTGCAACGCCGCGAGATCCGCCACGAGCTGCAGCAGCGCTACCAGGCCCTGAGTGAAGAAAAGAGCTGAGTCCTTCCCAGCCGTGCCCGCGCAGGCCAGCGGCAGGGGCTAAGCAGGCACGGGTAGATGGGTTAAGCTCGGCGTCCCGCTGTCGGAGCCACCATGATCGAGCTGTTTGATGTATTCCTGCTGATGCTGTTCGCCAGCGCCTGTGCCTGGCTCTGGCGTGGCCACGGCATCCGCGAGCGCGCCCTGCTGCTGACCCAGCAGCACTGCAGCAAAGTCGATGTCGAACTGCTCGACGGCAACGTCGCCCTGCGCCGGCTCGCCCTGCTGCCCGACGCCCGCGGGCGCAAGCGCCTGGCCCGGGTCTATGGCTTCGAGTTCACCGTTACCGGCGAACAGCGCCATGAGGGCAGCATCACCATGTTCGGCCAGCAGCTGGGGCGCATCGAACTGGCACCCCACCCCTTTCGCACGCCACCGCCCGACAGCGCGCCGGTTATCGACCTGCAGCGCTGGCGCTCCGCTCGCGACAACCCTCCCGGCGAATAATCGGCCGTTGGAAAGACGCGCCCACTGCACAAAGCCCGGCTGGAGCATCAACCGCGCAGCGGGTGCGTCAGCCGCCTGCCAAGCCTAGTGGCTCCGCAGCGGCTCTGTAGGAGCGGGCTTGCCCGCGATCAGTCGGCCCAGGCAGAGTGGCGTTTATATCCATCCACCGCATAAGCCGTCTGCAACATATAACGACCGGCTAGCCGCGCTGCAGCAGAAAATCGCCCACCCGCGTCGCCGTATCCTCCGGCTGCTCCTGCATAAAGCAGTGCCCGCCGGCCACCACATGGGCGCTGATATGGCCATTGCCGGCGCACCAGCGGGCCACCGACTTGGCCACGAAGGGGTAGCTGCGCTGACCGTAGAGCACCTGGGTCGGCGTCGTCACCTTGGCCAGCGACGGCCACAGGCGCTTGGGGAAGGAGCTGAATATATCGGCCTCGCGGCTGGGCCGGCATTTCAGCTCGACGCCCTTGTCGCTGTCCTTCAGGGCATGCTGGATATAGGCGGCAAACGCCTCCTCGGTCCAGCCGCGAAACATCCCGCGGCCATGCAGGGCGGCATGCGCGCTGGCCCGATCGGGCCAGCTGCTGCGGCGCTTGTGCGCCTTGCTGGCGAGGGTGTTGCGCCGGCTCAGGCCAACCACATCGGACAGCGCCATCACCCCGATCATGGCCGGGGTGAACAGCACCGGATCGAGCAGCACCGCACGGCTAAACAGCTGCGGTTGCTGGGCCAGCATCAGGCTGGTCAGCACCCCGCCGAAGCTGTGGCCCAGGGCAAACACCGGCACCTCGGCAAAGCCCTTGCGTCCCTCGGCAAAGGCCTCCAGGGCCAGTTCGGCGCTGCGGTTCCAGCCGTGGAAGCGGCCGCCGTGGTCCGTGTCGCCATGGCCCTGGACATCGCACAGCCACAGGTCGAAATCCTCGGCCAGGCGTTGCAGCAAGGGCGTATAAACCCGCCCGCAGTAACCGTTGCCATGGAGAAAATGCAGCAGCGGCTTGCCCGAAGGCGGCGAGTGCCAGCCACGCAGGGTAAAGCCGGCGCTGCAGGCGTGGGACCAGGGAAGCAATTGCATGGGCGCTATCCAGAAAAAAGTGACCGCAGTTTATCAATACCAGGGGCCCTTGAGCTTCAGGGTAAACGGCACTGCGCAAAACCAGCCTGCAAGTGAGCAACGTCTTGCGCCTCGGCGAAGATCAGCTCCAGGCGCGAATCCTTGCGCCACTCGCTGTTCTGCCAGTGCAAGGGCTGGCCATCCAGGGCATTGGCCGAGAGCCAGCCGGCGTTGGTCTGCAGCACCAGCTTGGCCCGTCGCCAGGGCAGCGTATGCAGCCACTGCTGCACCTGCATCAACTCGAACTGCTGGCTCGGGTGCCAGCGCCAGCCGATGCTCCAGCCCTCGGCCTGCGCCTGCACCTGGCAGATCGGCTCCGCCGGGCTGCGCCACAGTTGCGGCAATGTCGCGGCACCTACGGGCAGATCATCCAGCGTGCCGCCGCTATCGGCCCGAGCGGCAAAACCGGGTAGCTGGCGCAATGGCAAAGCACCCTGGGTCGTCCACAACAGCGGCCGCGCGGGCAGCAGCACCTGAAGCCGCTCCCTGGTCGCCTGGTCGAGGTTTTCGGCCTTGTTCAGCAGCAGCAAACCGGCACTGCTCAGGGTGGCCTGCTGGCTCTCGGGCAGCGCCGCGCCGGCGGCTAGGGCCATGGCATCCAGCACCAGCACCGGCTCCTGCACCGCCAGTACGTCCAACCAGGGCGGCTCGCGCAATTGCTCCAGCAGTTGCAGCGGATGGCCCAGGCCCGAGGGCTCGATCAGCAGGCGATCCGGTTTGGCCTTACGCAACAGACGGCTCAAGCCGACCTGAAAGGGCACGCCGTTGACGCAGCACAGACAGCCGCCGGCCACTTCGCCCATGGCGATGCCATCGTCATCGGTTGTCAGCAGAGCGGCATCCAGGCCGACCAGACCGAACTCGTTGATCAACACCGCCCAGCGCTCGCCGGCCGGGCGCTGGGCCAGCAGGTTGCGGATCAGGCTGGTCTTGCCCGCGCCCAGGGGGCCGGCAATCAGATGAGTGGGGATATTTTTCAGCATGCCCCTATGGTGCGGCTTTGCCGGCCGGGAGAGAACCCCGTCCAGGACGCAGACTGAATAAAAGCCGCATGCTAGAGTCGCAGGCTGTTTTATTGGCCATGCCACCGCCGCTCCTGAAGAATCCACCCACTGTGCTTATCGAGGTTGCCACCGATGCGTGCCGTTCTACTGCTTGGCTTGTCCCTGTTATCCGGCCTGGCCTGGGGTGAAGCCTGTGTGGTGCATAGCCAGGCCGAGCGCCTGGATGTGAAGGTCTGCCAGCAGAACCGCAGCATCCCGCCCAACCTGTTTCGCACCGGCTTCTGCCAGCCGCAACTGAAGGGCCAGAAGGTCGAAGTGGCCTTTGTCGAGCAATGCCCCATCGGGGCCTTCGGCGTGTGCCGCAACTCCACGGTGGGCGGCACTCCATACAAGCAGGACGTGCATTATTACGGCGTCGCCACGGACGCCGCCTACCTCAAGCCCTTCTGCGAGCAGCAGAGCAAGGGTGTGTGGATGGCGCGTTAAGCCAACCGCCGCAATCACTCACGCCAGCCAATCCAGGGTCAGCAGCAAGCGCCGCTCACCCGCTGGTAGTTGCGGCGAACGGTGAATCAGACCGCCGCCCTCATTGCCGATCCATTTCTCGCCCTTGGCCAGCAGCACATGGCCGGCTTGGGCGCGTTCGATCAGCGCGGTATCGCTGGGCTCGGCGGCCGGGTCGCCGAGACGACGGCGCGCCATCACGCCTTCCTGCAGCCACTCACTGCCGACCCCGGCGTAGCTGGTGATCAACCGCACCGGTACATGGTCGACGTGAAAGCGCGGACACATGGCCTTGTCGAGAATGCGCAGGCGCAAACCGATGCGTTTGGCGTCGAACAGGCAGGCAAAGGCACCGACCAACCCGTTCAGATCCTGCACAAAGGCCGCCTGGCCCGGCAGAACGCTGTAACCATCGACCAGGCCACTGAAGTTCGGCGTGCTCTCCGGGCTGGCCAGCTCTAGCACCATGGATTGCCCCAGCGGCTCGCCCCGGGCCAACAGGGCGCTGGCGAAAGCGCTGATCTGCGCCGGCAACTGACGCTGCCAGACGGCCAGATTGATCTCGTCGCGCAGCACCTCGCCGAGCACCTCGATCTGCTCGCTGCTGACCTGCTGCAACGGCTGCCTCAGAACAGGTGCAAGCATCAGGCGGCCTCCTCATGCCAGGGACCGAAGGGGTCGGGCAGCGCCTGCCAGGCCTCTGGGCCATCGGCCATCTCGGCATCGGTCAGCAGGCAGGTATCCAGCTCGCGGGTCAGCTGGGCGAAGTCGATGTTCTGGCCGATAAACACCAGCTCCTGGCGGCAGTCGCCGCTCTGCGCCTGCCAGTTTTTCATGATCGCCTGCAGGCCTTCCTCGTCCGTCGGCCATTGCGCCTTGGGCACGAAACGCCACCAGCGCCCGGCAAAACCGTGGCGCATCAGGCCGCCGGCCTGGGACCAGCTGCCGGCCTCCTGATACTTGCTGGCCAGCCAGAAGAAACCCTTGCTGCGCAGCAGGCGGCCGTTGCTCCACTCGCGGTTGATGAAGTTGAAGAAGCGCTCGGGGTGCAGCGGCTTGCGCGCCCGATAGGCGCTGGAGGCGATGCCATATTCCTCGGTTTCGGGGATGTGCTCGCCGCGCAGCTCCTTGAGCCAGCCAGGCGCTTCGGCCGCGCGCGCGAAGTCGAAGCGGCCGGTGTTGAGTATCTTGGAAAGCTCCACCGCGCCCATGGCCATCGGCAGGATCTCGGCGTGGGTGTTGAGGCCACGGAGGATGGCCATCAGCTCTTCGCGCTCGGCACTGCTGATCAGGTCGATCTTGCTCACCAGCAGCACATCGGCGAATTCCACCTGCTCGATCAGCAGGTCGGTGATCGAACGCTCGTCCTCCTCACCCAGAGTTTCGCCCCGGCTGGCCAGGCTCTCGGCCGCGTGGAAATCACGCAGGAAGTTCACCCCGTCGACCACCGTGACCATGCAATCCAGGCGCGCCAGGTCGGCCAGGCTCTGGCCGTCTTCGCCACGGAAGGTAAAGGTCTCGGCCACCGGCAGCGGTTCGGAAATACCGGTGGACTCGATCAGCAGATAGTCGAAGCGGCCATCGCGGGCCAGGCGGCCGACTTCTTCCAGCAGGTCCTCGCGCAGGGTGCAGCAGATGCAGCCGTTGCTCATCTCCACGAGCTTTTCTTCGGCGCGATTGAGGCTGACATCACGCTGAACTTCGCTGCCATCGATATTGATTTCGCTCATATCGTTGACGATGACCGCCACTTTCAGGCCCTGGCGGTTTTTCAGGATGGCGTTGAGCAGGGTGCTTTTACCGGCCCCGAGAAAGCCGGACAGCACGGTTACGGGAAGGCGATTGGTCATGGTTTCAGGCTCCATCAGTGTGACGCAGGTGTTTTTCCCGCTGTTCCTGGCGTTCCTTGGCTTCGACGCACAGGCTCGCGGTGGGCCGCAGCAGCAAACGCTTGAGGCCGATCGGCTCGCCGGTTTCGACGCACCAGCCGTACTCACCGCGGGCCAGGCGGTCGAGGGCTTCGTCGATCTTGTCGAGCAGCTTCTTTTCCCGCTCCAGCAGGCGCAGCTGCCACTGCCGCTGCTCCTCGGCGCTGCCGATATCGGCGGGATCGCTGCTGGTTTCGCGCTCGCGCAGGCCTGCGAACTCTTCGGCGATTCGCGTTTGCAGCTCGCTGCGCTGGCTGAGCAACAAGCTGCGGAAAAACTGCTGCTGGACGGCATTCATATAGTCATCCGCCGGCTGGGCGAGCAGCTCGGCGTGGGTCAGTGGGGTTGCGCTCATCGTCAGGATTCGCTGGCTTTGTGATTTACTTGTTATAACATAACATTTAAATCCACAACCGAGCGGCAGATTTCTGATGAACGCACTGACCTTGCCGGATATAGCCGCGCAAACGCCGGCCCACCCACAAGCCCTGGACTGGGTCGGCATGCAAGGCATCGCGCTGCCGGTCAACCTGGCCGGGCAGCGCATCAACGCCCGCGCCGATGTCGGGGTCAGCCTGGATGATGGCAATGCCCGTGGCATTCATATGTCGCGCCTTTACCTGGCGCTGCACGGACTGGAACACAACCCGTTGAGCCCGGCGACGCTGCAGCAGTTGCTGGGGGAGTTTCTCGACAGCCATCAGGACCTGTCGCGACAGGCGTCCATCACCCTGCGTGGTGAGGCGCTACTGAGCCGCCCGGCCCTGGTCAGCCCACTGTCCGGCTGGAAGTCCTATTCCTTCGAAGTGCGTGCACGCCAGGATTTATGGGGGTTTCACGTGGAACTGCAGGTAGAAGTGGCCTATTCCTCGACCTGCCCCTGCTCCGCCGCACTGGCTCGCCAGCTGATCCAGCAGCGCTTTATCGAGGACTTCGCCGACCAGCAGCTGGAACATGCCCAGCTGCTGGCCTGGCTCGGCTCGCCCCAGGGCATCGTCGCCACGCCGCATAGCCAGCGCAGCTACGCCACCCTGCAAGCACGCTTGCAACCACAGGCCGCCGAACTGCCGCTGGTGGAACTGATCGATGCCGCCGAACAGGCCCTCGGTACTGCCGTGCAAACCGCCGTGAAGCGCACCGACGAACAGGCCTTCGCCCTGGCCAACGGACAGAACCTGATGTTCTGCGAAGACGCCGCCCGCCTTCTGCACAGCGCGCTGTTGCAACAGGGCGAACTCAGCGCCTTTCAGCTGCAGGTGGTGCATGCAGAAAGCCTGCACGCCCACGATGCGGTGGCGGCCAGTAGCTGGAACTGGGACTGAGGCGATTTACCTGGCCCGCACGCAGCGCTAACCTGCCGCGCAGCCCCTTGCAGGTAACCCCGATGACAACCCCCTTGCCCGCCCCCTTCAGCCTGCGGGCCTACCAAACTCAGGATCTGCCAGCCCTGGTCGCGCTGTTTCAGGCTTCGGTCAGCCAGCTGACCACCCAGCACTACGATGCAGCGCAGCGCCAGGCCTGGGCTCCGGCGACTGCGGATATGCCTGCCTGGCAAACCCGTTTGGCATCACTTGAGCTGCTTATCGCCGAAGATGACCAAGCTATTGCCGGTTTTATCGGCTTTAGCCTCGATGGTCATATCGATCTGCTGTTCACCGCCCCCGGCCATGCCCGCCAGGGCGTAGCCGCGACCCTGTATGCGGCAGCCGAACAACGCCTGCGGGCGGCCGGTGCCCGCGAGCTGTTTACCGAGGCTAGCCTGACGGCGCGGCCATTCTTTACCCGCCAGGGCTTTTCTGAGGAACAGGCACAGACGGTGACGCGCGGCGCTGTTACCTTGCAGCGCTTTGCCATGCGCAAAATCCTGGAGCCGCGATGAACACCCTGACGATGATTGTGCTGGCTGCGGTTGTGCTGGCGGCCTGCGCCCTGGCCCTATGGAGCTGGCACAACCAGCGCAAGCTGGAGAAGCTGGATGAACGCATCCGTCGGCAGAGCGAACTGATCGAACAGCTCGACAGCGTGCTGGAAAACCCCCAGCTCAGCGAGGCCGAGCAGCTGGAGAAAAGCGAAGCCCTGCTGGCCAAGCTGCAGGAAACTCGCAAGCCGTAGCCCCCTGGGATCAGTCGCGATCAGACGACGCGACCCCCATCCCCGGTAGGAGCCAGCTTGCTGGCGATCTGGCGACATTTGCAGATCAAAAGTATCGCGGGCAAGCCCGCTCCTACAAAAGCACGCAGCACGATCTAGATATCGTAAGCCGCGCCCTACCAGCCGCCGCCTCCTCCGCCACCGCCGCCGCCGCCCGACGAACCACCCCCGGATGAGCCGCCACCGCCTGACGAGCTGCTCGAGGGTGGCGATGAGGCCAGGGCCGTGGCGCTGCTCAGGCCGGCGGCCAGGGCGGCGCTCATGGCCAGCGGGGTGCTGAAGTCGCTGCGGCTGTGGTACCAGTCAGGTCGATAGTCGCGCTGCGCCGGGTCGATCAGGCCGTTGGCCAGCGCCGCGCTGAAGCGCGCGCTCCACTTGTCTTCCACGCCCAGGGCCATGGCGTAAGGCAGGTGTTTTTCGTACAGCGCGATGCTCATCGCCGGGGCATCGCCGGCCAGGGCCAGGGCGTCGCTCTCGGCCAATTGCAGGTAGTCGCGATAGCCTTCCAGCTGATCAAGCAAGCGCCGCCCTTCGACCGAGGGTGCCGGCAGCAGGTAATAGAACAGCACCACCACCAGCACATAGACGCAGAGCAGCAGCAAGGCCGGCACCGACGCCGCATCACTGAGCATCCACAGGCCAACCGGCACCGGCCAGACAAACAGCAGAGCCGCCAGGCTAAGGCCGATCTGCTTGCCCAAACTGGGCTGATTCCACGCCATGTACAGCACAAACAGCGACGGCACGCCAAAGCCCAGGGTGAACACCACACCGGCCAGACCCACAGCCACATCGTCCTCGCTACGCGCGCCGATCAGCACCATCACCAGGCAACCAACCACCGCCCAGATCAACCCCCAGGTCCAGATGCCACGGTTATTGCTGAACCAGGCCTTGCCCTGGGTTTGCAATTGAGTGTGCAACCCGGCCACGGCCTCGGCCAGGCGCGGCTCGTAATCGCTGCCAATCTCCAGGGCGATACCTTCCTTGTTGGCCGGAAACAAGCGTTTACGCAGCTCGCGATCTGCCTCGCTAAAATCCTCGCGCTCACCGGTGCCACGGGCCAGGCTGAAACCTCCACCGCGCGGCTTGTCTTCGAGATGCAGGTGCTTGCGGATGGCCATATCGGTGAGCCACACACTGAACGCCCGCGCATCTTGATAAGCCCCTTTGAAACCGCGATGCCAGAGGTAGCCGGCCTGCACCGCGCTCATGCCTCGCGGAGCTTCGAACAGTGGAATGATCAGACCTTTTGCAGGGTCACGGCCGACCCGATCCCAGGCGCGCAGATAAAAAATCACCAGGCCAACCAGCAGCAGCGCGCCCAGGCACAGGCCAAGGTTATCCAGCAACATCGAGCCCAGACGCTGCATTACACCCGGCCGCGCCACCAGGCCCGCCGGCCAGTCCACGGCTACCGTCAGGCCATGGTAGGCCGGCAAGGCTTGGGTGGTGGCCAGGCGCAGGTAATCGTCACGCTGCTCGAGCACCTTATAGGCCTTGCCCTGCTCACCGCCTGCCCCGGTATAGGCGGCCACATCACCGATCCGCGCACCCGGCGGCAGCTGGACCTCGACCGAGGCCTGAAGAATCGGAAACACCCACTGATTACCGGTGACGTTCCAATACAGCTCGTCGCTATTGAGGTGGTGCAACAGCTGGCGCTCAACCCGGTAACGCAGTTCGTACTGATAGCGCCCCGGCTGCAGCAGATGGTCGGCCGAGCCAAGGTAATAGCGCACCCAGCTGCCGTTCTGCTCGACCCGCGCACGCTCCGCCTGGCCATCGCGGCTCACCCCAAGCAGGGTGATCGGGCTGCTCTGCAACAGGCCCAGGGGCAAGCTGTAGCTGACCGGCAGATCGCGGTAGATACCGCGCTTGATCTGCTCGCCCTCGGCCTGCACGGTAATCCGCTCGGTCACCAGCAGGTTGCCATCCGCCTGCACCTGCAGGGTCACGGCGAAGTCTTCGATCACCTCTTCCGCCGCGGCCCATAGCGGCAGCAGGCACAGGCTCAACAGGGCAAAACGCAGCACTCGCAGCATGTCAAAACTCCATTTTTGGCGACTGGGCGTCACGCGGGTCATCCAGGCTGAAATACTCGGCCTGGGTAAAGGCAAAGGGCCGCGCCACCAGGTTGCTCGGCACCGACTCGACCAGCACATTCAGCTCGCGCACCGCGCCGTTGTAGTAACGCCGGGCCATCTGGATATGCTCCTCGACCTGGCTGATATTGCGTTGCAGGTCGAGAAACTGACCATCGGCCTTGAGCGCCGGGTAGCCCTCGACCAGGGCGAACAGCTGGCGCAGCTGGGTGCCCAGGTGCGCCTCCACCGGTGCCCGCTGGCCCAGCGGCGAATCAGCCAGCTGCACCGCGCGCGCACGCTCCTGTACCAGCGCCTGCAGACTGTCCTGCTCGTAACTCATGTACTGGCGCACGCACTCCACCAGCGCTGGAATCAGGCTGGAACGGCGCTTGAGCTGCACGTCGATACCGCTCCAGGCCTCGGCCACCCGCGCGCGGTTGAACACCAAGCGGTTGTAGTAATAAATCCCCAAACCGCCCAGCCCCAGCAGCACGGCCAGCCCCACCCACAATCCCGCCCCTTGCATAGCCACTCCTTGATCAGCAGGCCGTTGAAAATCATCTGTTCGCCGGCGTTATCCGCCCGCCAGCTAACACCATAGCCGGCGCAGTTACGCGAGCCGCGCGACGCGCCATCTATACCTTAAGAGATATGGTCAGGGTCGGCACCCCATGGCAGTGTGGCTTATCGCAGCGCTCATTTTTTCGTACGGATGGACTGTCATGGATATTGCCGAATTCGCCGACCTCCTGGCCGCCGCCAAGGCCCAGCCGGAACCACAACGCTTACTGCTGGTGTTCGTTAGCGCCGAGCTGCCGGAAGATGCCACCGCAGAGGAACGCCAGCGCCACGCCGAGAACCAGGGCGGCTCGCTCAAGCCGGTGCTGTGCGTCGACAAGCTGCCGGACGAACTGCTGGATTTTGCCGGGCTGCTGGCCGAGTCCAGCCGCACCGGGGTGGCCTGGGACCTGGTGTTCGCCGCCGGTCTGGCCGGGCGCGCCGGCATGGTGCCGAGCAGCGACGAGGCCGAGCAACCCCTGAAGATGATGGTCGGGGCCATCGAGGCCGGCAGCATCGGCAACTTTATCGCCTTCGACCGTACGGGGCAGGCGGTGAGCTTTTACTAGGGTCTGTTGCCGTACTAGTGCGCAAGTCGCAACGACTTAGTGCCAAGGTTCCCTGGCTCGCTGCGCACCCCCATGTGAAGGTCCCTGGACTGGTAAACCACAACAGGGAGTTCCGGGTGAAAGACGCAGAATTGTGCCACTGGCTACTGGAAGTAAACGAGCCCTGGGAAGTCAGCCGGGTGCGTGTCGATACCCACAGCCGCGAGCTGCATGCCTACCTGAGCAGCGGCAAGAGCTGGTTCGGCCGCTACCTCGGCGAACAACCGCGCTCACGCTGGCGGCATCTCAATATCGGGGCCTACAAGACCTATATCCATGCCAGCCTGCCGGAGCAGAACGAGCAGGCCGCACACCCCTTCCTCGGCAAAAGCACCAGCGACTTCACCCATGGCCTGGCCCGGCGGGTGATCCAGTGCCTGCAGAATGGCCTGCGCTATCGCCAGGTGTGCGCCCTGCTGGATATCGACATCCACCTCGCCTGGCAGATCAAGCACGCCATCGAGTCCGGCCAGCTGGCCACGGCGGATACCGACCTGCGGGCCCGCCTGCAGCTGGACGATCCGGCGGAGCAAAGCGCCAGCAGCATTCCCCCCGGTGACGACCACGCATGGCTGCGCCTGCTGGCCCTGGATTGCCCGTTCGAGATCCGCCTGCTGAGCCTGAAACTGCTGCTGGCCCGCGCCCGCCAGGACTTCGCCAGGGCCCATGACCCGGACATGCGGATCCTCAGGATCAACGAACTGCGGCGCTTCTTTATCAAGCACGAAAAGCATCTGCAGCACGAGATCGCCCAGCTGAACAACGAGCGGCAGCACGTCACCGAGGGTGGCCAGCCATGAGCAACGCCAGCGCCACAAGCGCCCTGCTGGACCTGCGCCAGGCCAGCGCCCTGATCGAACGCGGCGAAACCCTGGCCATCGCCGGCCACCTCGACTGCCTGACCGCGCTGCCCCGGGGCAACTGGATCGGCGGCACCACGCCCTACTTCATGGCCGACGAGGGTGGCACCTGTCGCCTCGACCGGGTGTTCGTCCAGCCCTTCGGCCCGCAGGTTGGCGAAATCCTCTGCTATGACCGCCAGCGGCTGCCGCACATGCTCGAAGACGCCCCGGAAAACGGCTTCAGCATCGTCATTCTGCCGGCCGCCAGCGCCGTGCTCGAGGACTATGCCCGCGAGGCCCCCAACTACCCCGACATGTACATCAAGCCGATTGTCGGCTGGGTCGCGGGCGTGCACCTGGATCAACTGGGCAGCGCCCAGGCCCAGGTGATCGACGGCCGCAGCGGGCACTGTTACAGCGACCAGGCCATCGTCCTGCACATCCCCCTGCCGCCCGAGCAGACGGCGCTGGTGCATGCGGTGAACCTGTTCACCCCCGGCACGGGGCCGACCCTGCGCTTCGATGAGACCGGCTTTGCCGCCCGCGAGTGCCTGATCGATGGCGTGCGCGGCAGCCTGCTCGAGCTGATCCGCGCGCGCGACATCGACACCCGCCTGCCGCTGGTGGCCGACTACTGCGGGGCCATGATCAATGTCAGCATCCAGGCGCTGGAGTCCGAGCCGGGGCTGGTGTCCTTCTACGCGCCGGTGTTCGCTGGGGTCGACTACCGCTTCGCCGACGCGGTCGAGGACTACAGCGCGCGCTTTCTGCAAGCCATGCCCAGCGACGGAGGGCCCATCCTGTTCGGTTGCAACTGCATCCTCAACTACCTCTATTCGCAGCTGCAGGGCCGCCAGACGGCGCGCCTCACCGGCCCCATCACCTTCGGCGAAGTCGCCTACCAGCTGCTCAACCAGACCGCCGTCTACCTGACGCTCGAGCACAGCTGAAGCCCTGGCCGCGAGCTGCCGGGGCACCGCCCCGGTAGCGAAACAGTCGCGTACCCGCGCCGGGGCGGGTTATGGTTAGCCCATACCGCTCATCCGCCACCCTGCTGCCGCTGCTCGAACCGCCGGCAGTCATGTCCAAAAAACGGCGAGTCTTTTCGCCACCCCGCGCGGCCATCATCGGGGTGAACCCGCCCAGGCGTAACCGGCGGCGGTCGGCCCGCCCCACCTTCAAGAGGCCCCCATGCAGATCGAGTTACTGGAGATCCGCGACCACCTGCAGCGCTTCCCGCCCTTCGATGCCTTGCCCGAGGACAGCCTCGACGCCATCGCCCGCCAGGTCGAGGTGGCCTACTTCAAGGCCGGCAGCGACATCCTCCTGTACGGCGCGGAGATTCACGAACTGCACTATGTACGCAGCGGCGCGGTGGAGATCTACCGGCGCAACGGCGAGCTGTACAACCGCCTGAGCGAGGGCGACATCTTCGGCCAGGCCGGCCTGCTGCGCAGCAACAAGGTGCGCTTCCCGGCGCGGGCCATCGAAGACAGCCTGATCTACTTTATCCCCGGCAAACTGTTCGGCCAGCTGTGCGAGGCCCACGACAGCTTTGCCGACTTTGTCGAGGCCGAGGGCCAGTCGCGGCTCAAATCCGCGGTGGAAAGCCAGGGCCAGGCCAGCGAGCTGATGCAGCTCAAGGTGCGCAAGCTGATCTCCCGCCAGCCGGTCTGCGTACCCCTGCACACCTCGGTGCAGCAGGCCGCCCAGGTGATGACCGAGCAGAGCGTATCGTCCCTGGTGATCGTCGACGGCGAAGCGGCCAGCGCCGTGATGGTCGGTATCCTCACCGACCGCGACCTGCGCACCCGGGTGCTGGCGGTCGGGCTCGACAGCGCGGCACCGGTGAGCGAAGTGATGTCGCCCGATCCCATCACCATCCAGGCCGATGACAGCGTTTTCGAAGCCATGTTGCGTATGCTGCGCCACAACATCCATCACCTGCCGGTGGTGCAGCGGCGTCGCCCCCTGGGCCTGATCAACCTGTCCGACATCATCCGCTATGAGTCCCACAGCAGCCTCTACCTGGTCAACAGCATCTTCAACCAGCCGAATGTCGCCGGCCTGCAGAACCTCCTGGCGGACCTGCGCGGCACCTACGTGCGCATGGTCAACGACCAGGCCACTGCGCAGATGATCGGCAGCGCCATGAGCGGCATCGGCCGCGCCTTTACCCAGCGCCTGCTGGAACTGGCCGAACAGAAACTCGGCCCGCCGCCGGTGCCCTACTGCTTTATGGTCGCCGGCTCCATGGCCCGCGACGAGCAACTGCTGGTCACCGACCAGGACAACGCCCTGGTGCTCGACGACCGCTTCGACCCCGCCCAGCACGACGCCTACTTCGCCGCCCTCGCCCAGTTTGTCAGCGACGGCCTGGCGGCCTGCGGCTACAGCTACTGCAAGGGCGGCATCATGGCCAGCAACGCCCAGTGGCGGCAGCCGCTGCGGGTCTGGCGCGACTACTTCCAGCAGTGGATCGACAAACCCAATCCGCAGACCCTGCTCAACAGCTGCATCTTCTTCGACCTCGACGGCGTGCATGGCGAAAGTGAATTGGTGGAAAACCTCCAGGAACTGCTCGCAGAGAAAGCCAGCAGCAACCCGGCCTTCCTCGCCGCCCTGGCGCGCAACGCCCTCAACCGCACGCCGCCGCTGGGCTTCTTCCGCACCTTCGTGATGGAGAGCGACGGCCAGCACAAGAACATCATCAACCTCAAAGGCCGCGGCAGCGCGCCGCTCACCGACCTGATCCGCGTGCACGCCCTGGCCTGCGGCAGCAAGGCGCAGAACTCCCTGGAGCGCCTCGACGCCATCGCCCAGACCAAACTGCTGCAGCCCGAGGCCATCAGCCAGCTGCGCTACGCCCTGGAGTTTCTCAGCCTGGTGCGCATCCGCCATCAGGCCCGCGCCATCGAAGAAGGCCGCGAGCCGAACAACTACATCGAGCCGGAAAAGGTCTCCGCCAGCGAGCGACACAACCTCAAGGAAGCCTTTCAGGTACTCAGCAACGCGCAGAAATTCCTCCGCTTCCGCTACCCGGCGCAAGCCGGTCAGGCGCTATGAGCGGCCCGGCCAAGGCCGGCACCGCCGAGCTGTTCGACTGGGCCGGGCATCTCGCCAAGCTCGCCGCAAGCGCCAGCGACCCACGCCTGCAAGCCTTCTACCGCGCCGGTACGGTAAGCGCCGACACCCCGCTGGAACAGGTGCCGCTGCTGGCCCTGGACGTGGAAACCACCGGCCTGGACGCCAACCAGCACGCCATCGTCAGCCTCGGCCTGCTGCCCTTCAACCTGCGCCGCATCCGCTGCGGCGAAGCGCTGTACTGGGTGGTCAAACCGGCCAGCGAGCTGAGCAGCGAGTCGGTGACCTTCCACCACATCACCCACTCGGACATCCGCCACGCCCCGCGCATGGGTCAGATACTCGACGAGCTGCTGACGGCCATGGCCGGCAAGGTGATGGTGGTGCACTACCAGAATATCGAGCGCAGCTTCCTCGACCAGGCCCTGCGCCAGCAGCTGGGCGAAGGCTTGCAGTTCCCGGTGATCGACACCATGCAGCTGGAAGCGCACCTCTACCCCAAACGCCAACCCGGCTGGCTGGCCCGCCTGCTGGGCCGTCAACCAGTCTCCATCCGCCTGGCCGACAGCCGCCTGCGCTACAACCTGCCGCAGTACCAGGCCCACCATGCCCTGACCGACGCCCTCGCCACCGCCGAACTGCTGCAGGCACAGGTGGCGACGCGGTATGCGGTGGATACGCCGGTGGGGGAATTGTGGAGTTGAGGGCGCGACGCTAGCGCTCATGTAGGAGCGGTGGGGACGCCTAGTCCTTGGCCGCGATGCTTAGCCCCAAACGGATCACCTCAGCGCCCTGTGGGAGGGGCTTTAGCCGCGACGCTTTTCCTTTCGGAGCACCGTAGGATGGGTTGAGCATCGCGATACCCATCATTACCCGGCTATTACAAAGGCGTTCGGCATACCACCGTATGTGCTGATGTTTTGTGTTGCGCCACCTCGGGCACCTGATATCTGGGCCGCTGACAGAAAAAGAGCAAAGCCGGCTCTCCGTCATCGTCCACCGTAATGGACGCCTCAGCCCGAATGAACTAGCGTTGGCCCAAGCCTGCCAGTATTTCGCCAGCAGCCCGGGCTTGCCGTCCTCCCTGCCGCGTTTCTCTTCAGGTGCTGTCGCTTTTACCGCGATCACCTTCAAGAAAGACAAGGACTTAGCTGACGACAAGGAAGTTTATGCGACACATATTGCGACCGACTGCAACATACGTTTCGCCTAATTAGTAGTTAGGTAACAAACAAGGAGATCTCAGTGGCCAATCTGCCAGGACCGCAACCTGATATTCAGTTCTGCCCAATCTGCCAAGGCAATCTTCGAAATATCCCAAGAAATGAAATGCGCTCAAGAGCCTATGTTCGGCGCGACGGCACAATTTCAGAGCACACACATACCTATGAGTGCGCTGCGTGCAGCACGCGCTTTGAAATAAACCAAGAAAGATAAATGGTTGTGCCGGTGAGTCACCTAACAAATCGCTCACTGAGACGGGCTAAAGCCCGGCCCTTAGCAAATCATTAGCTTTCACTCATTGGTCACTCACTCGTATATGAGAAGAACAATATTCTGGTTCGCATCGCTCCCCTTGACGACATTTATGGCGCTTAAAAGCTCAGACGAACCGACAATTTCATTCATTGCGAGCACCGCTGCTGAGCCGCTCCTTAGCCAGTACAGCAGTGGCAACAACATAATTTTTGATGTATCAATTGGCTTCATTGTTAGCGCTATGTTTTACTTTATAGTTGTTTTCTTGCCGGAAAAAGCCCGCAAAGAAAACATTAAGAAAAACATAGGAAAGGTGGTTTCATTTATTCTTGAATCCTTTTCGGGAAATCCATTTCACTGGAGCAAGCATGTAATACACTGCAAGCCCCTATCAGAATATACTTCCTCACTCAATGAATTAAAAGATATCGCAAAGAATCGCAAGCTAAATGCTTTAAAAATTAAAGTTGTAGTGGAAAGTGCTCATGAGATCTTACCGACGTATGAACAACTTACGCCAGGCGCCCTCCAATTGTCGCCAGAGCATGCAATTCTATGGCTGAGCCTAACCAATAGCATCCGCCAGATATCCACTTTATACCCCTGTGGCGAGGAAGAAAGCCAAAACAAAGACCTCGGCATTCTTGACTTAAATCTTCTTGAGTTTATTGAATATACCGAGCAGTGGGTAAATCTTAAAAGCTAACAACTGCTTCAAATCATTCGCTACGCTCACTGGGACGGGCTAAAGCCCGCCACTGAACCAAACGTTATGTGAATAGAAAGGATTACTGTGCATATTGAATGTAAAAATTGCGGCGCTACTTCAGATAGAACTGGAATATGTGTTTATTGTTTAAAAGACCTAGGTAGTATTCCAAAAGCCATTTTAGCAGCAGCATTGATGTCAGTTATTTTATTTTTGTCTTGGGTTTCAATCGCGGCTATATTCGAAGCAGAGTATGCTTGGGTTTCTATTGTATTTGGTGCATTAATTAGTGGCGCAGTTGTATATTTCTCACATGGCTCAGGTCCTATTTACCAATTAATAGCGACTTCATTTACATTATTTACTATATTTTTCTCTGATCTTTTTGTTGTTTGGTATTTATGGGAAGGAGCAGAAATAGCACTAGACAGTTCATTTATAGCGCAAATTAAAACTCTAGCCGCTCACCAGGTTCAGTGGGACATATATTCTTGGCTATTTACTTTTTTAGGCGTATCAAGTGGTTTCTATATTTGGCGATATAGTTAATGGGCAATATAAATATCACAACCTCATAAAGGGGACAGATTTATTTAAATCTCGCATGCAAAGAAAAGTTAGCCTCTGAAGGCATGCGCAATACAAAACATCGGCGCATACGATGCAATGCCTAACGCATCGGTGACATGGCCCGCTCCTACAGCTGCCCGGCACCAGCCCACCCAAACCCCAAACCCCGCGCATAAAAAAGCGCGCCCGAAGGCGCGCTCTTGTACTACTCAACAGCGGTCAGCGCGGTTCGCTCATCAGGCCTTTGACGATCGATACGCAGCCCACCAGCAGCACGATGGTAAACGGCAACCCCGTCGACACCGCCATGGCCTGCAGGGCGACCAGACCGCCGCCGAGCAGCAGGGCGATGGCGATTACGCCTTCGGTAATCACCCAGAACACCCGCTGCGGTACCGGGGCGTTGACCTTGCCGCCGGCGGTGATGGTGTCGATCACCAGGGAGCCGGAATCCGACGAGGTGACGAAGAACACGATCACCAGCACGATGCCGATAAAGGAGCTGATCTCCGCCAGCGGCAGTTCCGCCAGCATGGCGAACAGCTTCAGCTCCAGCGCGGCGTCCTGCACGCCGGTAAAGCCGTCGCCCACCAGTTGGCTGATACCTGTGCCACCGAAGGCGGTCATCCACAGCACCGACACCAGGGACGGCACCAGCAGCACGGCGATCAGGAACTCGCGCACGGTGCGGCCACGGCTGACCCGGGCGATAAACATGCCCACAAACGGCGACCAGCTGATCCACCAGGCCCAGTAGAAGGCGGTCCAGCCCTGGCTGAAGTTGGCGTCTTCACGGCCGATCGGGTTGGACAGCGCCGGCAGGTGTTGCAGGTAGGCCCCCAGGTTGTCGAAGAAGCCAGTGAGAATGGCCAGGGTCGGGCCGGCGATGATGACGAACAGCAGCAGCAGGATGGCCAGGACCATGTTCAGCTCGGACAGGCGCTTGACGCCCTTGTCCAGGCCGGCCAGCACCGACAGCAGGGCGATACCGGTGATGCCGATAATCAGCAGCACCTTGCTCAGGTCGGTGGCGGCGACGCCGAACAGGTGGTCCATGCCGGCGGCGGCCTGCTCGGCACCCAGGCCGAGGGAGGTGGCCAGGCCGAACAGGGTGGCGAACACCGCGAGGATGTCGATCACATGGCCCGGCCAACCCCACACCCGCTCACCGAGTAGCGGATAGAAGATCGAGCGGATCGACAGCGGCAAGCCCTTGTTGAAGGAGAACAGCGCCAGCGCCAGGGCGACGATGGCGTAGATCGCCCAGGGGTGCAGGCCCCAGTGGAAGATGGTGGCGGCCATGCCCAGGCGTGCAGCGGCCTCGGCATCCCCGGCGGCACCCGCGAGCGGCGACCAGTCGGTACGCAGGCCATCTTCGCCGACACTGACCCCGCCCATCGCGGCGGAAAAATGCCCCATGGGTTCGGCCACGCCGTAGAACATCAGGCCGATGCCCATACCGGCGGCGAACAGCATGGAGAACCAGCCCAGGTAGGAGTGGTCGGGGGTGGCGTCCATACCGCCCAGGCGCACCTTGCCCAGCGGCGAGACGATCAGGCCCAGGCACAACAGTACGAAGATATTTGCCGCACCGAGGAAGAACCAGGCCAGGTTGCTGGTGAGCCAGCCGCGGATGGCGCTGAACAGCGGTTCCACTTCGTTCTGCAGGGCCAGGGTCAGCACCACGAACAGCACCACGGTGAGTGCGGAAATGCTGAAGACCTTGCCGTGAATGTCGAGGGCGAACAGGAACTGCCCTTTGATATTGTCCTGACCGACCACGTAGTCGGTGTCGATCAGATTGGCGGCCCCACTCGGGGCCGGTATGCCATCCAGATTTGCCGCATCTGGTTGCGGGGTCGTGTCAGACGAAGGGTCTTTTCCCATATGGAATGCTCCTTAGGCGTGTGGCACGCATTACGCGCACGAGGACGGATTGCCCTACTCGTACAGCCGCCAAACCGGCAACTGAGCCGGACAGGGTAACAGCCATAGCCCATCACTGCAGGCACAAAGCCAGGATTGGCGGCCATTGCAGCCCATTTAGCGCCCGTTTTGCTGGCCAAAACGTCAGATTTTTCCGGCACGGGCTCCCTCTGAGGCATGCAATTGGCTATGGTTGCTGTAGCCCCTATGCCGTTATGTCGAGAGCCCGTGCCATGACAGTCCTTCTTCCACTGCTGGTCTGTCTGACGCTTGCCTTCAGCCCTGCCCTGCGCGCGCAGACCTTCACCGTGGGGGTCGAGCTGCAGCCCTATATGCCCTATTCGAATGTGCAGGATGGCCAGTACCTGGGCTATGGCCGCGAGCTGCTGGACGCCTTCGCCGCCCACCAGGGCCATGAGTTCATTTATCGGCCGCTGCCGGTACGGCGCTTGCTCAGCGACTTTATCGGTGGCCGGGTGGATTTGAAGTACCCCGACAACCCGCGCTGGAACGCCGATATCAAGCGCGGCCATCAGGTGCACTTCAGCCGCGCGGCGGCTCCGGCCATCGACGGCATACTGGTCAAACCGCAGCACCTCAACCAGGGCAAGGCGCGCCTGCGCCGCCTCGGCACCCAGCGCGGTTTTACTCCCTGGCCCTATCTGGAGGATATCGAGGCGGGGCGGATCATCCTGATCCAGGCCAACCAGATCGACTCGCTGCTGGCCATGGCCATGAGTGACCGGGTCGATGGCGTCTACCTCAACCCGCAGGTGGTGGCGTACCACCTGCGCAGCAACGGCATGGACAGCAATGCCCTGGTATTCGACCGCAACCTGGCTTACCAGGATGACCACTACTTTCTCTCGAGCATCCAGCACCCCGAGCTGATCGAGCAGTTCGATGCCTTTCTCAGCAGCCAGGCCGAACAGGTACAGGCCCTGAAGGCGCGCCACGGCATTGTCGAGCCATAGCGCCAGACGCAAAGCCTGTGGCGTGGGGAAGAGTGGCCTGCTTGCACAGGCCGCATTGGGTAAGGTGACGCGCAGGCCTCGTAGGGTGCGCTATGCGCACCGAGAATTTGCAGCCGTCTCTGGTACACGCGGCGCACCCGACGAGAGACCCGCCGACGCTGACGCCGGAGCAGCGCCCTAACGCAATGCGCCCTGCACCAGCAGCTCGCTGTGCCGGCTGCGTTGTTCACTGCGCACCCGCGAGCGGCGCTTCTTGGCCCAGATAACAATGCCGGTCAGCGACAGCATGGCCACCGCCAGCCCCAGCAGCGACACCAGGATGCGCCCCGGCAGGCCGAGGATACGCCCGGAGTGCAGGGGGAACTGCGCCTGCATAAAGATATCCCCGGCGCTGCCGCTGCCCGGTATCAGGGTGCCCGCCAGTGCGCCGCTCTGGCCGTCCAGGTACAGCCAGGGGTTGCCCAGGCCGCCGTCGCCGTGGTCGTTCTCCGCGGTGTAGAAACCCACGCCGTAGACATCGAACTCCGGCGAATAGAACACCCCGCCAGGCGGTTTCTCCAGGCCCAGGCGCGTCGCTTCGGCGGCCGCCAGGCTGACCGCCTCGGCGCGGCTGATGCCCGGTTGCGGCTGCTCGTCGAGGCTGACCGGGGTGCGGCTGGCGAAGGGGCTGGGGGTCAGCGGCGAGAACAGCTCGACCAGTGGCCGGGTCACCTGCACGTTGAGGTTCATCGACACCGAGGTCACCGCCAGGATCAGCAGCAGGCCCCAGATCCAAACGCCGCCGGAACGGTGCAGGTCGAAGTTGAGCTTGTAGCCGCCCTGCTGCCAGCGGAAGGCGAACGACTTGCGCCAGGCGCGCCAGCTGGGAAACGACAGCCACAGGGCGATAAAGGCGTCCAGGCTCCAGACGATGGCGACGATGCCGAACAGCAGAATGCCCAGCTCGAGGCCGAAGCCGTCGGGGATATGCAGGCTGTAGTGCAGCTTATAGAGGAACGGCATAAGGTTTTCGCGGCTCAGCGATACCGCGCCCCACATGCGCCGCCCCTGTTCCTCGCCGGTCACCGGGTCGAGGGCCACCTGGTTGAAATCCAGCTCATAAGCCTTGCCGGTGGCCGGGTCGATGCGCGGATTGACGCTGAGGCCGAAGGCATGACCCGGCTCGGTGTACAGCGGCATAAAGCCGACCTGCAGCCTTGGGTCGCGGGCTTCCAGCTGGGCGGCCAGGGCCTGCGGCGTTTGCACCGGGCCTTCACTACGGGCCTCGAACAGCTGCGGGTTAAGCCACTCGTCGACTTCGTGATCCCAGGAGATCACCGCCCCGGTCAGGCCGGAGACAAACAGGAACACGGCGATAAACAGGCCGAACCAGCGATGCAGAACAACAAAGGCGGAACGCATGGGCTATCTCGTTACGGTAAGTGGCGGCGCGCCGCCAGCCTGCTCGGGCCACGGCGCAGCGGCGTTCTAGTAGTTCCAGCTGACCGTCATGCTGGCGTTGCGCGGGGCACCGTAATAGGCCTGGGTCCAGTACAGGCTGGTCAGGTACTTCTCGTCGGTGAGGTTGTTGAGGTTGGCCGACACCGTCCAGTTGCGGTCGATCTCGTAGCTGGCCATCAGGTTGACCAGGGCGTAGGCGTCCTGCTCGGCGATGCCGTTACGGATATCGTCCTGCCAGCTCATGCTGGCCCCGACCTTGAGCTGCTCCAGCCCCGGGATGCGATAGGTGCTGGAGGCGCGCAGCATATGCTTGGGCGAGTAGGTGACGGCGTGCTGGTCCTCGGCATCGCGGATATCGACAAAGGTGTAGCCGGCGGTGGCCTGCAGGCCTTGCAGCAGTTCGCCGGAGACTTCCACTTCGTAGCCTTCGCTGGTGATGCCTTGCTCGCCTTTATAGAAGACGGTGCCACCGTTCATCCCGGCCACCGCGGCGACGTTGTCCTGCTCGGTGCGGAACACCGCCAGGCTCAGGTTGACCTTGTCGTCGAGCAGCTCGGCCTTGATCCCGGCTTCGTAGTTGACCCCTTCGACCGGGGCCAGGCGATTACCGCTGCTGTCCTGCTTGGTCTGCGGGTCGAAGATCTCGGTGTAGCTGGCGTAGACCGAGTACTGCTCGTTGAGGTCGTAAATCAACCCGGCATAGGGCACCACTTCGTTGTTGTACGAGGTGGACTTGCTCGATCCGTAGCTTGTGCCCTCACTGTCGACATCAACCACGCGCACGCCGGTGATCAGATTCAGGCTGTCGCTCAGGCTCCAGCGCGCGGCGGAGTAGACACTCTGCATGCGGTCGGTGAAGTCGCTGCCATTGGTGCCGTTATCGTTCAGCGGTCGCGGGAAGCTGCCGGTCCAGTCTTCCAGCGGCGGCAGGGCGGTGCCGGTGGTGGAGTCGTACCAGGACATATCCTCCAGCTCGGATTTCGACCAGCTGCCGCCCACTACCAGCTCATGCTCGCGCCCGGCCAGGGCGAAGGGGCCGCTGGCGTAGAGGTCGGCGATCAGCTGCTTGTTCGTCTCCTGGTATTCGGAGGGGTAGCTGAACAGGCCCAGACCGGTGTCGCGGTCCGGGGTGCCGTACACATAGAACAGCGAGCTGTCGCCCTTCTTCTCGACATGGGTGAGTACGGCCTTGGCCTGCCAGCCGTTGGCGAAGTTGTGCGCCAGCTCGGCGAAGCTGCGGTTTTCCTGCATGTCCCAGTAGGCCCAGTCGGTCGAGGTGCTGGTGGAACGCGAATAGTCGGTGGCCGAGCCATCGCTGAAGTTGAGCGGCAGCGCGCCCCACATAGGGCTATTGGCGTCGCTCTTCTGCAGGGTGTGGCCGAGGGTGAACAGGGTGCTGTCGTCCAGGTCCACCTCGATCACGCCGTGGAAGATGTTCTTCTCGCGGGAATAGCGATCCAGGTAGGAGTCCTTGTTTTCGTTGGCGTAGACCGCGCGGCCACGCACATTGCCGGACTCTGTCAGCGCGCCGGAAACGTCGACATCGATGCGGCGCTTGTCCCACGAGCCGGCGGTCAGGTCGACGCGCGCCTGGGGGGCCAGGGTCGGCCGCTTGCGCACGAAGTTGATGGTCGCCGAGGGGTTGCCGGTGCCGGACATCAGGCCGTTGGCCCCGCGAATGACCTCAACCCGCTCGAAGATCGCGGTATCCAGATCGCCCTCGACGTTGCCGTAAACGAAGGGGATGCCGATGCCGTCGTACTGGAAGTTGGTGATGTCGAAGCCGCGAGCGCTGTAGTAGGTGCGGTCGGTTTCGACCTCCTGGACCTGAATCACGGTGGTGTACTTGAGCGCATCGTTGACGCTGCTCAGCTTGAAGTCCTGCAGCTGCGCGCCGGTGATGGTGGAGATCGATTGCGGGGTCTGCCGCGGCGTCAGCTCCAGCTTGGTGGCGGCGCTGCTGGGCGCGGCCTTGTAGCTGTCGGGCTGGGCGGCATCACTGCTGCCGACGACGGTCTGGGCATCGAGTTGCACTGCAGCGTCTTCAGCGGCCAGGGCATGGTTGAAACTGCAGGCGGCGGCGACGGCCACGGCTAGACGGGTCTTTCTACAAAACACAAGGACTCTCCCCAATGCGAATATCGAATGCCCTGCAGGGTCGTCCTTGCTTGCAGGAGGTACTCACCAGCACGCGCGCATCGGCTGCCCAGGCACGCCGATTCAAATGCTAATAATTATCGATTTGATTTTCGCAGCAGTTCGTCACCCTCGTCAACGCAATTGAGGTTTATTATCTTTTAGCATCAATTATCGAATGCACCCTTGGCCAAGGGGCTGACGGGCACCCTCAATCAGCGCGGTTGCAGGCCGCCGCAATCGGCCGAAACCCAGCGCGCATGGCTTTGCATGCTGCTGTTCTGGCCGCCATAGGTGCCCTGCACCTGGGTGGTGAATTCCTTGTCGCTGAGAAAGCGCGTCTCGCCCTCGCCCTGCCCGTCCGGGCAGCTGAAACGGAATTTCCACAGCTCGGCGCTGCGCTCGGTGACTTCATGGCTACAGCCTGATTCGGGGTCCTGCAGGGGAATCTGCTGGGCCTTGATCTGCGCCTCGCTCATGCACACGCGCACGCCCTTGTCGCCCAGTTGCACGCCCTGCTGCGCCATCATCTGTTCCATCATCTGGCGCTGCTCGGGGGGCAGGTTTTTCATCTGCGCGAGCATCGTCTCCATGCCCGGCACGGCCTGGCCGTCGACCTGCATATTGTTCGAGCTGATTTCCCACAGGCCGGGCTGGATCTCCATGGCGCTGGCCAGGGCGGGCAACAGGCAGAGGCTGAGTAGCAGGGGGTTGATAAGGACGCGGCGCATGATCGGCTCCTGAGGTGGGTTCGCGACCCTGCAAGCGTAGACCGCTGTGTAGACCTGTGCGCCTGATGGGCTACGCCGCGCAGCAGAACGCCTGAATCTACCGCGCAGCTAAGCCCATCCGGCTTTCGAAGGCCTGAATGTAGCCCGGATAAGCGCAGCGTAATCCGGGGCACCGCGATCCCGGATTGCGCCAAGGCTTATCCGGGCTACAAAGGTTCTGTCGTAGCAGCAGCGGGGGCACCCAGGCCCATCGCCGCGAATGGACATATTTATCAGCCTCAAAGCCCCTACCGAAGATCTGCAAGAGCTGGGGACATAGCTGGAGGGTGCTAAGCCATCAATTGGCTGACGGGTTAGACCCCTCTACGGGGTCACTTCCTCGCGGTAGATCTGCAGGCCGCGGGCCTGGTAGTTGGCCAGGGCGCTGGGGTGATCGAGGCTGCAGGTGTGCACCCAGACCCGCGTGGTGCCGGGCCAGGTCCAGGCGGATTGCAGGGCGTGGGTCAGCAGCGGGCCACCAAAGCCCTGGCCGAAGAAGGCCTCGGCCAGGCCGAAATAGAGAATCTCCACCGCGCCGTCGGCATCGCGCAGCAGCTCGTAATACCCGGCGATGGCCCCCTGGTGATAGGCCACCCAGGTGCGGTGATTGGGCTGCTCGATCAGCGCGCGCCACTGCGCGTCCGTCCAGCTGAGTTTATCGGTCCACTGCCAGGGCTCACCGACCAGTTGGTAGAGAAAGCGGTTGAGCTGAAACTGCTTGTGCGCGCATTCGACAACGCTCAAATCGGCCGGCAGGACCTTGGCGCGGATCTGTTCGGGGTGCTGCATTTCCAGGTAATAGGTGATGGTGCTCATAACATCCTGCTGGTGGGGCGAGCCGCTACTGGTTGGGCTGTCATCGGAATTGTGGGGTGCGCTGTGCGCACCAACCCAGGTTGCAAAATGCTGGTGCGCACAGCGCACCCTACGGGCAAGAATACGAGCTGAGCCATAACGAACAAAACCCCCACCGGCTGCGCCAAATGGGGGTTCTCCTCTACAACAGCCAGGGCTTGTGGCCCGGGAGCGAACGCAGCCTTAGCCGTCGTTCTGGCCTGCCGCCGAGGCGGCCGGGGAGCTTTGCTCACAGCTCCAGAGTTCCAACGCCGGCTGGGTCGCTTGTGGCGGGCCGAGCCATTCACTCATCGAGTGGCAACGCTGGTTGAAACACAGTTGATAATCCCCTGCCTCGGGGGTTCGCCCCAAACGCAGTGGCTGCAAGGGTGGTAGCTGACGCTGGTAATGCCAGCTGCCCTCGCGCAGTTCGGCACCGTCTGGAATCTCCATACCGGCCCCGGAACCCTTGACCCGCGCCTCGCCGAGCAACAGCCCCTGCGACGTAACGCGGTAATCCTCTTCCCAACGTATTTTCTCGATCGTATGCGTCCAGGCCAGGGTAAAGGCCGGCACGGGCAACTCGGCCCATACCGTCCCGGCCAGGCCCAGACACAGGCCGATCACGCCGCCGCCACCTGGCCGCGATGGGCGCGCCAGAAGTGCTGAGCGATAAAGATCGCCGCCAGGGCGAAGCCGATCTCATCGCTCATTGGCGTGGCCAGGATCAGACTGGCACCGGCGGCGAAACCGAGCGCGCGTTCCCACCAGGGCATCTTGGCCTGCAGAAAGCCGGTAAAGATCGCGCCCCAGATGCCAATCGCCAGGGCCGCCTTGAGCACCACATAGACGGTCGCCAGCAGGCTGTCGCCCTGCAGCATCAGCGCCGGCTCGTACACCGCCATAAAGGGCACGATAAATCCGGCCACGGCGATACGAATCGCCCACAGGCTGATCTTCAGCCCACTTTCCTTGGCAATCGGCGCTGCGGCGAAGCAGGCCAGCGCCACCGGCGGGGTGAGGTCGGCCATGATGCCGAAATAGAACACGAACATATGCGAGACGATCAGCGGCACGCCCAGCTCCAGCAGCGCCGGCGCGGCGATCGAGCTGGTGATGATGTAGTTGGGAATGGTCGGAATGCCCATGCCCAGCACCAGGCAGGTGAGCATGGTAAGGATCAGCGAGAGGAACAGGTTGTCCTGGCCGATGGCGAGGATATAGCCGGCGAAGGTCGAGGCCACCCCGGTCAGCGAGACCACGCCGATGATCACCCCGACCAGGGCGCAGGCGATGCCCACCGGCACCGCATGACGGGCACCTTCCACCAGCGCGTGCAGGCAGATCACCAGAGTGTCGCGCCCGCCTTTGACGAACCAACAGATCGCCACCAGCAGCGCCACCACGCCGAACACCACGCCGATGCCGAGCTGGAAGAAGCCGGCGCAGAGCACGCCCAGAGCAATCCAGAAAGCGAAGCGCATGACCTTGGACGACACCCGCAGGATGATCGCCGAGCCGAGAATCACGATGGCGGTCAGGGCCAGGCCGACCATCCCGGAGAACAGCGGCGTGCGCCCGGAGAACAGCAGGTAGATCAGCACGAACAGCGGGATCAGCAGGTACCAGCGCTGCTTCACCGCGGCCCAGGGGTTGGGGCACTGGTCCTTGGGCAGGCCGCGCAGGTTGGCACGCTTGGCCTCCAGGTGAACCATCCAGAACACCGAGCCGAAGTACAGCAGGGCCGGAATCAACGCGGCCTTGGCCACCTCGAAGAACGGCACGTTGATCGTCTCGGCCATGATAAAGGCCACCGCACCCATGATCGGCGGCATGATCTGGCTGCCCATCGAGGAGGTCGCCTCGACGCCGCCGGCAAACGCCGGCTTGTAGCCGAAGCGCTTCATCAGCGGGATGGTGAACTGGCCGGTGGTGACCACGTTGGCCACACCCGAACCGGTGATGGTGCCCATCAGCGCCGACGACACCACCGAGACCTTGGCCGGGCCGCCGAGCTTGTGGCCGAACAGGCCCATGGCGAAGTCGGTGAACAGCTTGATCATGCCGGCCTGTTCGAGGAACGCGCCGAACAGGATAAACAGGAAGATATAGGTGGCCGAGACATAGGTCGGCGTGCCGTACAAACCCTCGGTGCCGAAGGCCAGCTGGTTGACGATCTGGTCCAGGGCATAGCCGCGGTGCATCAGATCGCCGGGCAGGTACTGGCCGAACAGGCCGTAGACCAGGAACAGCGCGCAGATAAAGGGCAGGGCGATGCCCATCACCCGCCGCGCGGCCTCGAATACCAGCACGATCAGCATCAGGCCAATCACCATATCGGCCTGGGTCAGATCACCGGAGCGCTGGATCAGATCGGCTTCGAAATACCACTGGTAGAACGCCGTGGCCATGCCGGCCAGGCCGAGCAGCCAGGCCATAGGCTGCCAGGGCTGACCGCGGCCGCGCAGCGGGAAGCAGAGAAACACCACCATCAGCAGAAAGCCGACGTGCACGGCCCGCAGGATCTGGCTGGACACCGGGTGAAAGGCCGCGGTGATGATCTGGAAAATGGAAAACAGCAGCGCGACATAGAACAGCGCTTTCGGCCAGTCGCCAGGATTGGCGGCGAGGCCTTGGTTGTGGTCGCTCATGGAGCTAATACCCTCGTTACAGCATAGGAAGCACAAGAGTCGCCAACAAAACCTGCCGTGCCCTGCACGCCGGTTTTATTTGCAGCTCTAGAAATAAGGAGGCTTGGGTAGGATGGGTTGAGCGCAGCGATACCCATGCTGCATGGGCACTCGCCTTCGACATCGCTTGATGGGTTACGCCGCTGCGCGGCTAACCCATCCTACGAACGTCTGTGCTCAAACTATCCTACCCGGCCAACCCTTCGGCAGCCTTACAGCGCGCCAACTTCCTTGTAGAAGCGCTCGGCACCCGGATGCAGCGGAATCGGCAGGCCCTTGGCCGCGCCTTCCAGCTTGATGTCCTTGGCCGCCGAGTGGGCATTGCCCAGGCGCTCGAGGTTGTCGAACATCAGTTTAGTCATCTGGTAGGCCACTTCCTCGGACACGCCGTCATGGCTGACCAGGATGTTCTGAATGGCCACGGTCGGTACATCGCTGTCCTGGCCGTCATAGGTACCGGCCGGGATCGAGGCAGCCTGGTAGGCGGCGTTGTCGATCTTGGCGGTGATTTCGGCCGGGATGGCGACGAAGTTGATCGGCAGGGTGGCGGCCAGATCGCGGATCGCCGCCATGCCCAGACCCGAGGATTGCAGGGTGGCATCCAGCTGACGGTTCTTGATCA
>Ga0209343_10001155_pt1 | contig 36327 bp, 27 predicted proteins | sample RifCSPlowO2_02_FD_184026 | JGI IMG/M metagenome (GOLD analysis project Ga0209343, IMG submission 184026) | Groundwater microbial communities from Rifle, Colorado - Rifle CSP2_plank lowO2_0.2 (SPAdes) (version 2) | ecosystem: Environmental > Aquatic > Deep subsurface > Groundwater | place...
GAGGCGACTTCCGGCTGGGTGTAGAAGCCGTAGCGTTGGCGTTCGGCCGCGCTCAGGGTGATGAGGTCGAGCGGATGGGTGGTTTGAAAGGTGACAGTCTCTGTGCCATCCGGACTGACGATACTGGTCTGCAAGCCCACGATGGTCCCGTCGAGTCCAAATCGAACGGTCGTCTTGGTGCGATTGGCGAGTAGTCAGTCATGCTGCCGTTGATGGATAGAGCCGATGAAGCTTGCTGCGAGCATCGCGAATCGTGAAACGCCAGTTGATGGGTCGGTGCTGGGCATTGCGCTCGGCGACATTGGCATGGAGGCGTCGTCGCAGAGTGGCTTCATCGGATACGCGGCCGGCAAGACAGGTGCGCGCCAGAACGGAGAACTCCATTTCGGCCATGTTGAGCCAACTGCCGTGTTTCGGGGTGTAGTGAAATTCCAGCTTCCTGGCGATGGCGCGAGCCTGCTCGGGCGGGAACGCCTCGTAGAGCGAAGCCGTCTTGTGCGTATTGAGGTTGTCCGGCACGACACGGATGACGTCGACGTCCGGATACATCTCGACGACATGCTTCATGGTCTGGGCAAACTCGATCTTGGTGCGCCGCTCGGCGACCAGTACCTTGCGCAACCCAAGCTTGGGCTCGCTGATCATCATCAGATCGCGTACCCCATTGCGTTTGTATTCGACGTCGAAGCCCTCGGGGCGACCCGGTGTCGCCGGGATGCGCTCGCGTACCTCGGCAATCAACTGCTTGGGGCTTTCATCGAAACACACCATCGGTCGCTTCTCGTCGTAAGGTTCTTCGTACAGATCCAGCACATCTTCCATCGCCGCTACATACTCGGCGCTGACCTCGGGGATGCACCACATTTGCCGTTGCCACGGCTTGAGGTCGTTTTTTCAGCGTCTGCCGCACCGCTTCATGGCTATACGACTCGGCAAAACCCAATTCAACCACTTTGTCGGCCAGCAAGCGCAAGGTCCAGTGGTCATGTCCCTCCGGCGCTTCGCTACAGGCCACCGCGATTACGTGGGCGCACTGCCGTTCATCCAGCTTTGGCTTGGCGCCTGGCCACGGCCTCTCTTTCAGCGCACCCTCCAGTCCTTCTTCGACAAAGCGACGCCGCACCCGCCCGACCGTGGCGTATCCCACGCTCACCGCTGCCGCCACATCCTCGTCTGTCATGCCTTCGTCTGCCTTGAGCAGTACGCGTGCTCGCGCCAATGTCCTTGCACCACGTTTGCCCTTCCTGATCAGCCCCAACAGATGCTCACGCTCTTCAGCCGTCAAATCCACCCGCCACTTGATCTGCATGTCAGCCTCCCGTCACGAAAGGCTTCAGCGTATGACTCCCTGCCATTCACCACTCGCCAGAACCGCAGCAGTTTCCCCGATCAATTCCTCGATGACTGACTACTACATACTGACGGGCGGAGTTGAAGCTGTCGGTGAAGTTGAACGATGACGCAGTCAAGCTCTCGACCCGCACGCCATTGAGCACTACGGATTGGCCATTGCCCAGCCCAATCTTGGTATTGCCGCCTTCTTGCACAATCACAAGTCCCGTGAAGCCTAAGCTTCCGAAGCCCGTGAGTACGATCTTCTCGGCCCCCGCCACGTTGAAATCGGTAATCGTATCGACACTTCCCGCCTCCTTGCCGATGAAATACAAGTCGGTATCCGCCCCTCCGCTCAGCGTGTCGTTGCCCTGGCCGCCTTCCAGAATATCGCGCCCGGCCCCCGCGCTGATGACGTCATTGCCGCGGCCGCCGGACAGACGGTTGTTCGCCGCGTTGCCCGTCAGCGTATCGGCGCCATCGCCGCCGAAGGCATTCTCAAAACTGGCTGCATTGGCGATCGCAAGCGAGCGTCCCGCGATCGTCGCCGCGCCCTCAGCCAGATCGATGCTGGTATTGCCCGTCACCGCCGCCGCGTTGATGGTGTCGATACCTCCGTTGGTATCGTTGGGCGTGGCACGTGTGCCGATGCCGAAGGTGGCGAATTCGTCCGTGTAGACGTAGCTGTCGTCGCCATCCGTATTCTTGCCGTAGAGCTTGAGGTCGAGGAACTTCAGCGTGCCGACGTTGCCGCAGGCCGCATCGGTGACCTTCACTTGCCAGTTGCCGCCGCTCGCCTCGCCCCAGTTGTGGGTCGAACCGAAAACATAGCGCAACTCGCCGGTGCCGGGTTCATTGCCATTGCCCATCCGGTTCATCAGGACGCTCTCGGTGCCGCCCGGTGAAACCAGTTTCACAATCAGGTCGCCGTACTTCTGGTGCTCGATGTCCAGCAGCAGTTCCACATGCTCCACGGTCAGTTCTGCCGCCATGGTGATGGTCTGCGTGAACGTGCCGCCGTCGGGAATGGCTGCATTCGGCGAGACCACGTCGCTGTCCAGAACCAATTCGTTGGTCGTGGTACTGGTCGGCTGCCAAATCTCCGCCAACCTCACCGCCGCCCGCGCATCTACCTCGCCAAACCCGTAGTCATGGCTGACATGCATGCCGCCGCCATTCCAGTTGACGGCCTTGTTGTCCGACCAGTCGGTCGGATAGGCCGGATCGGTGGCGATCTGCTTCGCCGACAGCGCCAGAATCTCCTGCACGTCGCGATAGCCCAGCTTCGGGTTGGCTTCCAGCATCAGCGCGACGATGCCCGACACGATGGGCGCCGAGAACGAAGTGTCATGCACCGCCTCCGCATCGCTGCCGAAAACGCTGCCCTCATCGTTCATCTGCACCCGCGTCGTGGTCGTCACGTGCGAACCAGGCGCCGAGACGAGGATGCTTGCGCCCTTGTTCGAGAAGGGCTTTTGCGCCGGAGTCAGTAGCCCCAGGTCGCCCGGATTGGTGATGGACCCCACCTGTATCGCGAAGCGCCCGTTTGACAGCATCTGGTTCGCATCCTGCCCCGCATCGCGCTGGTTGCCCGCCGAGAAGACCACTACCGTGCCCAAGCCGTTCCGCCCGTTCGCGGCAGCATCGGCCAACGAATTGTCGATGGTCGAATAGGCCTGCAACAGATAATTGGCGGCGAAATTGCCGCTCATGTTCCAACTGTTGTTCACCACGTCGTAGTGCTTCCACTGGCTCAGCACGCTCCAGTCACGCTCACTCGAACTTCCGGCGGCACCCACCGATATGCCGGTGAGCTTGGCGTCGTAGGCGACCCCCACCACCCCCTCGCCATTCCTCGCCGCAGCCATCACCCCCGCCACCTGCGTCGCATGGTTGCTGAAACTGGTCGGCGCCGTACCCGAGGCCAGCCAGGCCTGATCGGCATTGGCTTGCAAATCGGGATGCCGATAATCGAACACCATGGTATCCGCCTGAAACGGCGCATCCGGCTCGAACTGGCCGATCCTCACGCCTTTGCCCGTGTAGTCCTGCCATACCGGCACCACATTGGCATCGGTGAGGTAGCGCTGTTCGACAGACAGCGGATCGGTGGGTTTATCCGGCGTGCGCAACGTCGCGGTGGCCTTGACGTCAGCGATGTGGACTAGCGGCTTCGATGCCGGTGAGCAGGTCGGCGCCATCCTGGCCAGTTTTCGTGTCAACGAGGCGGAGGATATTGTCGTCGAGGCGCGTGAACCGGTAGTCTCCGTAGCTGCAGTTGAGATCAACGATGTCGAACCGTCGCCTCCCTCCAAAGTATCGTTGCCCGCGCCGCCACTCAAGCGGTCATCGTCCTGCCCACCGATATCCATCGGCCTTGCCCACGCCACCGACAGCGCGAGCACGAACGACAATAGCAGACAATCCCGCGCGCGACGCACCATTCCTGATCGTAAAGACATGACGCTCCCTTTGACCTGCGACGTTCTTGTCGACGGGCGACCTGACGTTTCATCGTTTCGGCATACGATTAGCCGCCTGCGCGAAGGGGGCCAAGATACGCGGTCCCTTTCGCAATATCAATAGGGCATATGCCTTATGGTTGGACGTATGCCTTTCGGCATGGCACCCAGTGCAGATGCCCGGCTGGCGCGGGATGATGGCTTTTTGCGGAAGCCGAGCGGCTTTGTTATATCAAGGTCGGCAAGAGATATTCACCACCGGCCAGGGTGGCCGATTCGCCGGCGTCAACTTCACTGGCGCTCTCGAGGCCAACGGCAACTGCATCTGCATGTCAGGGCAAACGCATGAAGGTCAAGCCAGGCCGAGAAGCTGAGCAGATAAGATATGTATGGGACGAAATCGGCCGCTCAACAACAGCAATCATCGGCCGAACGACACGTGCCGCACGGGCAACATGGCGGATAGAAAGCACCAGGAATATTCTTTACGCTGACCCCATCTGTTAAGTGAGGTGCGCGATGACTAGCATGACTTTTGCCGACAAGCTTGGAGGCATTTCCTGCACGCCCAACAAACTGACCGCAGCCGACGCTGTTACACCGGAAATCAATGCCTATTTCGAATTGCATCGTCCATTCGCAAATGCAAAGGTTGTCCTTGACGAAATTGGTCGGTTGCCTCATTCACTTAGCGCAGACACCGAATGGAAAGAGTTGGCTGCGCATGTGATCGTCGCAGACGTTGCCGGGATTCTTGACAAGCTGGAAGCCGCCTGGCTATCGCTTGCCAATCCTGATATCTACAAAGACTTTAACAGGCAAACAATTGCGAATCTATCCTCGGTCGCCTGCAATCGATTGAGGACTCTGCTCTCGGATCACTTGTCTCCTGCCAAATCGAGAGAGTCGCACCTAGGTATGGCACCGGACAACAGCGTTACACTTCGACTCGCTGCGTTACATGCAAGAACGGTCGGCATGTTGATTTGCTGGCAGTGGTTTCAGAAAAAACGTCCGCATGCAGCGCTGTGGCAGGATTTAGTCAAGGATTATGCGGTCGAAGTTCAGTTCTCCAACGAAGCAGTTTCGGAAAAACTGACACCCGGATCTGCGGGGTGCGAATTGGCGCGATGCCTTCTATTGCAGATGACTTGCCCACTCGGCTTGTCGAGCCTCCATTTGATCCAGACCGATACCGATATTCGCTATTTCGCCCCGTTAGTTCGCGCGCATGACAAGATATTGGGCGGCAACACAGGGATCCTGGTCAATCTTCGCAACCACTCGACCACGCCACTCAACGCGAAATCGTCTCGCGAATGGCTGGGCGCTAATGCGCGTGATCTACGCTATTTCGAAACCAGCGAATGCATCCGGGTCGCGGACAAAATCCTGAATTTGCCGGCAAATCTCTTCCCGCACGGCAGCAGATCAAACACTTTACCCTCGGTTCGCAATGCCTTGGCTTCGGCAGGAGCGATAAAGCGTACGGAGTCAGAAGCCCGCCCTGATGCTTTAGCGGCATCGGAAGTGATTATCGGTCTGCACAACGTACGTCGTATCTTGAATGCACATTGCACCAGCACTCTTCGTTTGATATCCAGCGGTCCAGCGGCTCAACCCAGAGGCCACAAGGTATCTCTCATTAACGTTTCGATAGGCGGATGTAGGATCACCATATGGGAACCAAGCTCGGGCGAAATTAATCCCGGTCAATTGGTTTGGGTGAGATGTGAAACTTTGGGATTCTCCCGCCTCGGTTCGATTGCCTGGATTGAAAGAGCGGAGAGAGGCAATGACGGCGTATTGGTAACGCTTGGCATCCGTTATCTGGCAGGAAAGCCGACAATCATGACATTTTCCTCCCCTGTTCAGTGGTCTTCGCGTTGTAGGGTCGAACGATTTGTGGCGCTGACACAAATCGACAACAGCAACAGCCTTGTTATTGTAACGCCCCCAAATGAAGGACTGGGGAAGCACGAGATTATGATTATGGATACGTTACAGGCAGCAACAATCGAAAGCACCATCGAACGCGGAACCGACCACGATTTGGTAAAGGTTGCCTACTAGACTGCCGCATTGGCGGACTTCTCGGGAATGCGTCTGCATTCGTTCGTTGTAACTGTATTTGCGATGTCATATTTGTTTTTCGCTGGAGAGATAGCCCAGGCCGCCTCTCGAAATGTCACGGCGAAGAAATGGATAGATATCGTGCAGAACGAAAGCGTCGTTAAATCGCTCCAGCGCGCAGAACCATCGCAACGCAAGCAGATAGAGAAGGCGATCCGCATCGCCAATGCCTTTCTTCACATGCATTACGACGGTAGTGTCTACTCTTTCGATCCTGGTTACGTGCGTTGGTCGAGAGAAACCGGGATGTTGGTCACTATGACCGGCAAGGCACTGGAAGATCGCCAGGAACCATCGGCGGAGAACTACGAAATCGAGAGGACCCTGATAAAGGGCCAACCCGATGCCGGGCAACTCGACGCACGATGGATCGTCTGCTCGACCGTGCATTTGATTCAGGTGGACCTCGGAGCGACCGGGATATGGGTTCACTACGATGCGCAGCGCATCGGTTACAAGATGGTTATGCATGGCCCCGAAGGGCGCTTCATTATTCCGTCTGCTCCAGATAAGGACCGGGTGGTTATCGTAGTTAATTCCGTCGAACAGGTCGCCCATATGAAATCGTTCGGGCGCGCGGCAGCACCTTATCGCGCGGTTCGTGAGGGGCAAGAGTATTTTCTCCAGCAGCGACCAAAAGATATCGGCGGCATTGGAGTATCTGAGAAAACGGTGCTGGAATGGAAAGCGATAGTGCGCCAAGAGATGCACGACGTTAAGAAGGCGGAAGCGCAATTTTGTTATCCGGACCAGTAGTGCATCCCCACGAATTATTTGGAGCGAATAATTGAATAGTCACTATCCACCCGATCACCCGTTTGGACATTTCATCCCATCAGATGCTCCAGAAAATATTTATTACGCAGACCTATTTAGAATCAAAGACCGCAATTGGATGATTCAAGGTTATGGAAAATCTACGGCTGCGCGAATTGCGTTTGACAAGAAGACGGATGCGATGTATGCAACTGACACGGTAGGCATTATTCGAGATGGGAATACTCTATTCGGAAGGTACGATCCCGGCGCACTAACCACCAAAGACCCCGATCTCTGCGCATTGCACAAGATTGATGCTATCGCCTATTGTTTGGATGAGAAGCAAACGATCAACGAATTTGAGCCACGGGGTGGAGCGCGTGAAATTGTCGAGGCCGATTCGGCGCTACTGTCAACCCTGTGTGCCACATACTCATATCCACCCTATATGGCGCCCTATTTTTTCACGCCAGAGGCATTAGCGTACTTCTCCGATCCTCTTCGTATGAAGAATCGATTTATCGAGCTTACCCAAGGAGCCGTTGGTACAAAGTTCTTAATCGTGCCGCACATGCCAACTACTGAGGAAAAGGCGGCTCTGTACTGCAACTTCATTTTCTGACCGAGCTGGCAAACCTGCGTTGGAGAGAAAAGCCGCGCAGGCGCCCCAACTCACACTTAAACACTTTCACAACCGACATGTAACTACTGGCCGGAGAATTAATATGCCGTTATGGCAATGGCTTACCAGAAGAGCGTGGGAAAAGGTCAAGTTTGAGATTGACCAGCGGCAAGATGCATTAGTGCATGCTATTACGAAAAGTTACTCCCGCAGACATCAGTATCGGCAAAGATAAGGACACCATCGATACAACGGGCAGTTTGATATTCATGATAATTAAAGGTGGTGCCGCCGCTGGCCTTGTGATTGCATCTGCAATGTTTCTCATGCACCTTGCAAGAGCACTATTTCACGAAGCGACGATCCTGTTTAATCGACGCCATGCGCTTCGATTTGGTCGATTGTTCATTTATCTGAAGGAGGGTGAAATATCCCTTGAAGATCTTGAGAAGGCATTCAAGTGGAACGACGAATTCTCAACTGCCTTTAAGGACATCAGAATTGATCCGGTGGCACCAAGGACAGCGATTCAGAGCATGACCGACGCATTTGACAAGGCGACGGATCGGCTATCCGGGGTAGCAGCTAATCTTGGCGCTGCTGGCAAACCCAACGGGTAACTGCATATTTCGCGTCATCTTGACCGGTGATTTCGCCAAAGCATGACCGACGTTTCACAGAAGCCTGGCCGCGATTCCGCGCTCATCGTGACCGATGGTGGGTGTGCTCTATGGATAGTTGACGGTAGCCTCACCGCTTTTTCGAAAGCGAGCAGGGATGCCCCAGAACATTGGGTCAATCTGATCTGAAATCCACCGCTTTCCGGCCACCGGTATAGGCGAAGCAATTGAACAGCAGCGTCCAACCGATCCCCCGTCCAAGAAGCATGGCACGACCTTGTTCCACGCCTGAGCCAACTTGATATCGACAAGAAAGGAACTCACATGACAACACTCTCTCCGCGGGAGGTGGGGCTCGTCGTAATCGGTGCCGCGATCGCCAGCAATTGCATCCAATTTTGGCGACTTCGCGGAAGTGCATCGGAGAACCGGGCGCTTCGCCAAACCGGCTGAGTAAGCGGATCTTATTCACTCCAGGAAAGGCGATTTCGTCATCCCCGAAATCGGAATCGGGACGTTTCTCAGGCGCCCTTCCAGGCAGGTGTTTTCTTCTCCATGAAGCAATCGAAACCGTGCTGGGCGTCCTCGGTCAGCATGTTGGTGGTATCTGGATTCATGCAGTCCGCCTGCGCTCGTCCTTTGCGTCGGGCTATCGGCTGGAGAAGACCGTCGAGGGCGCAAAGATCAAGCGGCAGGCGGGGCAGGTCATGCGCCCGCGCAAGTGGGATCGCTATCTGCACCGTCTTTCGCGCAGAATTACTCATGCCGGGAGCGAATTCGGCAGGTATGTTCCGTTGCCGCTCCTCCAGATGTTCGGACAAACCAAAAGTGCCGGGTACGGCAGGGTGATCCCTACAGGACGCGGGTAATCGCCCTTCTGGTATGCGTCGCCACATTCGGACAACATCGGTCCGCTGATCTACTGACGATGTCATCCATTTGCTCCGCCTTGAAGCCGGCGGAGGTTGCGTGTCCGTGTCATATTGCATCAGCCATATGGCCGATATGGCACCGGCGAGAATTCTGTTTAAATATTTGGTTTTGGCAAAAGTCGGGGCGCGACCCTCTCCCATCGGACACAATGCGGCACATTACCTGGGGCAAGCTCGCAGCCTTCTCCAGATACGGGGGTTGTTTGGTACGGAGCACAACACAGTGAAGGCGATAGACCCGCATGCAACACACCAACCTCTGCTGCTGTTGTGCCTCATCGCCAGGCTGCACCGCGTCGCCGCTGATCCGGGCTCGCTGGTGCATCAACTGGCGCTGTCCGTGTCACTGCCCATCGATTTCGATCTACTGCAGCTTGCCGCCGGCAAGCTGGGGCTGAAGGCAAGGCGAGAGAAGGTCGAAATAGCACGCCTGCGGCATACCCCGCTGCCGGCCATGGTGCGCATGGCCAACGGGGAGTGGGCCATCGTGGCGGCCGCCGATGGCGTTGATGTGCTGATCCAGTCAGCGCAAGGCACGTCGGAAGGCGAATCGCCTGAAATGCCCTCCGAGTCGGGTCTTTCTAGACGCATGCCGCTCGCGGAGTTCGCCAAGGCTTGGCTCGGCCACGATCAGGCAGGCAGCCCTGACGGCGATGTTTCGGGCGACATGCTCCTGATCGCCAGCCGCGCCTCCCTGATCGGCGACTGGGCGAGATTCGACTTCAGCTGGTTCATCCCGAGTCTGATCCGTTACCGCCGGCTCTTCGGCGAGGTGTTGCTGGTTTCGGTGTTCCTCCAGTTCTTCGCGCTGGTTACGCCGCTGTTCTTTCAGGTAGTTATGGACAAGGTGCTTGTCCATAACGGCCTGTCCACCCTCAATGTCCTGGTCGTCGGCTTGGTCGCCATGTCGCTCTTCGAGAGCGTGCTGTCCTTCCTGCGTGCCTACGTGTTTTCGCACACCACGAGCCGCATCGACGTCGAGTTGGGGGCTCGCCTTTTCCGCCATTTGCTCTTCCTGCCACTTGCCTGGTTCCAGGCGCGGCGTGTTGGCGATTCGGTCGCCCGCGTGCGCGAACTGGAGACCATCCGTAGCTTCCTGACCGGACAAGCACTGACGATTGTCCTCGATGTGGTCTTTTCCGTCGTGTTCATCGGCATCATGCTTTGGTACAGCACGCTGCTGACAACGATCGTGCTGCTAAGCATCCCCTGCTATGTGGGGCTGACGGTTCTGATCGTACCGACGCTGCGTGAGCGCCTGAACGAGAAGTTTGCGCGCGGCGCGGAGAATCAGGCGCTCCTGGTGGAAACCATCACCGGCGTGCAGACAGTCAAGGCTGGCGCCCTGGAACCGATGATGGCCAAGCGCTGGGATGACCAACTCGCCGCCTACGTCTCCGCCGCATTCCGTACTCAAATTATGGCAACCGCCGGCCACGAGGGCATCGGCCTGATTGGCAAGATCGTCAATAGTGCGACCCTCTGGTTCGGAGCGCAACTCGTCATGGCGGGCGAACTCACCCTGGGCATGTTCATCGCTTTCAACATGTTCGCCGCCCGCGTTGCCCAACCCATCATGCGCATGGCCCAGATGTGGGCTGACTTTCAGCAGGTCGGCATTTCCATGACGCGCCTGGGCGACATTCTCAATGCACCAACGGAAGTGCCACCCTCAGTCGCCGCGCAATTGCCGCGTCTTCAGGGGCGAATCACCTTCGACCAGTTGGGCTTCCGCTACCACGCGGACGCGGCACCGGTGCTCCGGGACGTTCGGCTCGACATCGCCCCGGGGCAGGTGATCGGGATCGTCGGCCGCTCCGGCTCGGGGAAATCCACGCTCGCCAAGCTCGTGCAGCGCCTGTACGTGCCGGATCAGGGGCGCATCCTCATCGACGGCGTGGACATCAGCCTGGTGGATGCCGCCCAGATCCGCCGACAGATGGGCGTAGTCCTGCAGGACAACTGGCTCTTCAACCGCTCGGTGCGCGAGAACATCGCCATCGCCGATCCCGCCGCGCCGATGGATAGCGTCATGCGCATTGCCCGCCTGGCCGGGGCGCACGAATTCATCGCCGAGCTTCCGCAAGGTTACGACACCCAGGTAGGCGAGCAAGGCAGCAGCCTCTCCGGCGGGCAGCGCCAGCGCCTGGCCATTGCCCGTGCGCTGTTCACCGATCCGCGTATCCTGATCTTCGACGAAGCGACAAGCGCGCTCGATTACGAAAGCGAGCAGATCCTGCAACGCAACATGGCGGCGATCTGCAAGGGGCGCACTGTGCTCATCATTGCGCATCGCCTGAGTTCCGTACGCTACGCCGATGGGATCATTGTTCTGGACAAGGGGCGCATCGTGGAAGGCGGCTCCCACACGGCGCTCCTGCAAAGGAACGGCCTGTACGCCCGCCTCTGGCAGATGCAGGCGGGCGACGGGTTGGAGAACGATTTGCGTGCGGGGGATCGTGAAGATTCTTCCGCAGCCCCCTTCGTGCGGGAACCGGCATGAATGCGCCACTGCCCTCGCCCGAAATGATCCTGCCGCCGAAGCCGCCGCGCGGTCCAGCGTTGCGTGCCCTCCTGCGCCGATACGGCGAAGTGTTCAGACAGGCCTGGGCCTGCCGCGAGGAACTCGCCGGACCCAGGCGGCTCGCCGGCGAACTGGCCTTCCTGCCGGCTGCGCTGAGTATCCAGGAAACTCCGGCCCATCCCTCGCCCAGACGGACGATGTGGGCCATCTGTCTCTTGTTTACCGTGGCGCTCGTTTGGGCCACGCTGGGCAAGATCGACGTGGTGGCCGTCGCCCCAGGACGCATCGTCGTAAGCGAGCGCAGCAAGGTCATCCAGCCCCTGGAGGCCGCCACCATTCGCAGCATTCATGTCCGCGACGGGGAAACGGTGCGCGAAGGACAGCTTCTCGTCGAGATGGACGACACCACGGCGGGAGCTGAACACGTCCAGACTCAACAGGAACTGAATAAAGCCTCTTCGGAAAGGCTCCGCGCCGAGCACCTGCAAACGGCCCTGGCGAGCGGAACGCTGAAGCTCCCTGTCGGCGAAGCCGCAGAACACTGGTGCGCGGGCGAGCCGGCCCCTTGCGAACCTTGGCGTGTCCTGCTCGGGCAGTTGGCCGCAGAGTGGGACGACATCCGCGCCAAGCGCGAGCGGCTGGCGGCGACCATACAGACCCGCGCCGCCCAAATACAGGCCACCCAGGCGGCGGTCGCGCGGCTGCAAGCGCTGGTGGCCAGCCTGCGCCTGCGGGAAACGGACTACGGCACTCTGGCGCGCCAGGGTTTCGTCAACCGGCATGCGCTGCAGGACAAGAGCCGGGACCGGCTGGATACCGAGAACGAACTGGTGCGCGTTCGGGCTGAGCTGGAGGCGACCACCGCCGCGCATCGGGAAGCCACCAAGGAGCAGGGCGCCTATCTGGCAGAGATCAGGAAGAACCTGGCGCAGCGCGAGGCCGATGCCCGACGGGAGATTGACCGCCTCACCCAGGAACAAGTCAAGACCGGCCAGAAGCTGCATCTGCTGCAACTGCGGACGCCGGTGGCAGGCACGGTGCAGCAATTGGCCGTGCACACCGACGGCGGCGTGGTGACGCCAGCCCAGCCGCTGATGGTGATCGTACCCGCCGACAGTGACCTCACGGCGGAGGTGATGGTGGCCAACAAGGATATCGGCTTCGTGCGTCCCGGCCAGTCGGTGCGCATCAAGCTGGAAACCTTCAACTTCACGCGCTATGGGACGCTGGATGGGGAGGTGAGCTGGGTGAGTGCGGACGCCCTCACGCGCGACCCGCAGGGCGGGGCCAACGCGACCAACCCCGCCAGCAACGGCCAGGCCCCGCTGGCCTACTTCCCCGCTCACGTCCGGCTCAAGCAGAAAACCATCAATGTCGATGGCAAGGAACTGCCTGTTACGCCCGGCCTGAATGTCAACGCAGAGATCAAGACCGAGCGGCGCACCGTGCTGGAGTATCTGCTCAGCCCGATCCGGCGCACGCTGGATGAGAGTGTGAGGGAGCGATGAACATCAAGTCTGAAAGGAAACACCCGTGATCATACGAACTGTACGAAAACCAACTATTGCAATATTGGCAATGCTATGGGCGTTGAACGCGGTGGCAGATACCCCATCCTCATCCCCTTGCAGCCTTCAGGAAATCAAGGACTGGGTCGAGAAGGGGCGAATCTTCAGCGTGGTCGCGCCGCATTACCCTCCCATTGCACGCGGCCTCGGGCAGAAAGGCAGGCTCCTCGTCAATGTGACGCTCGACGGGGAACGTCGCATCGAAAGCGCCTTCCTGCGCTATCCCTCCGGGCACAAGGAACTGGACGAAGGCGTGTTGGACATGGTCCTCGGAAAAACCGGCACCAAGCTGGGCGCGCCGGTCTGCGCACCCGAAGGCCAGCGCTTCAGCTTCGATATTCCGCTGAACTTCCAGTTCAGTGACGGCAGAACGATCGCCAAGCGGGAGCTTGTCCTTGAGTACTTCCGTGTTGTGGGTGCCTTTGATGAGGTAGCCGCTATCCTTTCTCCAAAATTGACGCACATGCTGTACGGCGCGCTGCCCGAGAAGGATCCGCGAGTCTCGCCGGTCATCCTCGAAATAATCGATGAAGAGGTGAAAAAGGCCGTCAAGCGGGAAATCGGCGAAGGAAGTGCTTTCTTCGAGAAAATGATCAGACTGCACCAGGAGCACTTCTCGGAAGACGACACCAAAGATCTCATTGCGTTTTACCGGACATCCCTGGGACGCAGAACGGCACGAGCAAATCACCTGGTTACGATCGAAATGCAGTCGTACAGCGAACAGTGGGGTAAGGGAGTGATGTTGCTGATAGCGGACAGGATCAACGCCCGTTTCAGCGAAAGGGGGCTTCCTTACAAACTGGGACCCGCCAGGCCAGGCACGGAAGCCATGCCGGGTACTGGACAGCCGCCGACGTACAGGCGGCTGTAAGGCGGTTGTCCTTTCTGAATCGAGATTTCATGAGCACCGCACATTCCCCGAATACCGTCTTTCATCCCGTGCTGCTGGCGTTCCTTCCCTGCGGCTACCGTATAAGAGTCGGCGCTGGCGGGACGGTGGCGAATGATCGTGTGCGGAGTCTGGCGGCGTGAGCGACGCCCCATCAGATGAAGTCAGTCGTGGCGACACGCCGGCCAAGCCGTCGCTTTGCGAGCGTCTGCGCAGTTGGAAGTGGTGGCTCTATGGCGACATGAACTCGCAGCCACGGGACAGGCCGCCGAAGGGCTATTACTTCCAGATTGCCTTGGCTGTGGCCTTATGGTTCTTCATTGCCGGCCACCCGTGGCTGACCACCTGGATCAACCGCCATCCGCCGGAGTTCTCCAGCCTGGAGACGGTACGGGGAACCGTCGTGCGCACCAGCCGCAAGAGTCCGCATCTCGACCTGCGGCTGGATAACGGGAAAATTCTCAACATGGAATTCCCCGGGTTCTTGAACACCTACGGCAGCTCTCCCGGCGGCACACGAGGGCTGGGCAGCAACAACGAAAAAATCCTCGGTTGTACGGCAACCGTCTGGTTCGACGTGCCCAGATACACCCTGTGGGAGCGCTATCGGGTCTGGCAAATCACCTGCGACGACGGGCACGCTGGGGCTACGTATTCCGAGCTTGTAGCGGAAAGCTCGATGAGTTTGGCATTCAGTGGAGTCGCCGCATTTATTGGACTCCCATTCTTGTTGTTCATCTATTTCATACGCTATCGGAGGGGCTACTATGAGCGGTAATGGCGCAACACTGGTTATCAACAACATCGGCACCAAGTTCGGCGTTGTCAATACGGGCATGGGAGCCAAGAACCCGGATGGCAGCACGAACGTCTCTGGTCTGTTGCAGGGAACGGCGGCGACCGCCCTCGGCTATGCCGAATTGTTCGGCAAATCCTGGGGGCCGGCGCAAGTGACGGTTGGGTTCTGGGGCGCGCGCAACGCGATTGACCAAATGCAGCAATCGTATGCCAAGACCGGCACCATCAACGCCTCCGACGTCTTCTCCCTCGCCGGCAACGTCGGCAACATGGCAATCGGGGTGGCCAAGACGGCAAGCCCTTGGGGCGCAGCTTATACGGTGACCATGGTGGGAGCCGAATTTGGCTCCAGGCTCATCGAATCCCGAACGGCAAATCAAAGTAACGATAAACCGCTGGTTATCGAAATCCGTGGTTACGGCAGCATCGAAGGTGCGCCGTTGGCCAGCTACAACATCCCTGAATATCGCATCCCTGCGGTACTCTCCCCGTCGCTGACAGGCGCCAAGGAAGACATCATCGACTGGAACTGGAACGCAGCCCAAACCGCCGCGATCCCCTCCGACCATACCTCCAGCAATGCCCAGAGCTTTGCGCAAGACCTGGCCAACGACACCAGCAGCAGGCAGAGCGACCCACTTAACGACTACAACTGGAACAGCAGCAGCAGCGACACCAGCTACGACACAAGTACCGGCAGCAGCGACCCGTTCTACTACGACGACTGGAACTGGGGGAGCAGCGGCTCCGATTCCAGCTACGACTACGACTACGGCTACGACACCGACTACAGCTACACCGACTACAGCATGGGGGGCGGCTGGTGGCCGCTCGTCATCGACCTCGACGGCGACGGCGTCGAAATCAAGCCGCTGACGGCCAGCGCCACCCTCTTCGACATCGACAGCGACGGCTACGCCGAGCGCACCGCCTGGGCCGGGGCAGACGACGGCATGCTGGTCATCGACCTGGGCGGCGACGGCCAGATCACCCAGGCGAAAGAAATGGCCTTCGGCGACTGGACGGCGGAAGCCGACACCGACCTGCAGGCGATGGCCAGAACCTTCGACAGCAACGGCGACGGCACCTTCGATTCCCGCGACGCGCGGTTCAACGAGTTCCGCATCTGGAAAGACGCCGACGGCGACGGCAGCGTCGATGCCGGCGAAATGCAGACCCTTGAGGAAGCCGGCCTGCGCAGCATGACCCTACACGTGAAGGACGGCACCGCCGTTGATCTCGACGACGGTAGTACTGTGCATGGCCTCTTCGACGTGCAGCGCAGCGACGGCAAGATCGTCCAGGGCGCTGATGTGACGCTCGCCTATGCCACCCGCGGCATGCGCCAGGAAACCGACGCGCAGGGCAACACCGTCTTCCGGCTCGAATCGGGAGACGTGGTCAAACAGCGGCGTCTGGGCGCGGGCGAGACCGACTTTGCCCTGACCACCGCCACCTGGATCGGCGCGGTGGGTAACGAACTGGCCAACCGGCTCGATGCCAGTACGGCTACCTGGGACGTGGTGCTCGACGGCGGCGCGGGCAACGACACCCTCATCGGCGGCAGCGGCCACGACTGGCTGATGGGAGGCGATGGTGCCGACAAACTGACCGGCGGCGCAGGCGACGACGTGCTGCTGGCCGATGCGGCCGACGTGGCCGCCGCGCAGGCGGGCACAGGCACGCTTGACGGCGGCGCGGGATTCGATCAGATCATTGTGGCGGGGTCGTCTGCACAGACAATTGACGCCGACCGCTTCAATGTCGAGGCGATCCAGACCGGCAATGGCGACGACCGCCTGACGGGCGCGCGGGACGCGTCGAGCTATGTGTTCGACAGCGGCGCCGGCAACGATGCGCTCACCACCGCCGGCGGCAAGGACATCCTGCTGGCGGGCGCGGGCAACGACACGCTGGATTCCGGCGCTGGCGATGACCAGTTGCTCGGCGATGCGGGCAACGACGTTCTCAAGGCCGGCAAGGGCGACGACGTACTCTCGGGCGGCACGGAAACGGATCGCCTGGAAGGCGGCGCCGGCAACGACGTCTACGTCTACAACCGCGGCGACGGCGCCGACCGCATCCTCGATTACGCCGAGGACTGGCACAAGGAGAAATACGCCTACCAGGAGCAGGTCTCCTACACCGAGCAGTACAGCTATTACGAACGGGTGCAGCGCGGCTCGGGCAAAAACGCCAGCTGGGTCAACGAACTGCGCACGGGCTACCGCACCAACACGCGCACGGAAGAACGCATCGGTTACCGGGACGTCTTCGGGGAGGTGGACGGCGGCATCGATACGCTGCAGTTTGGCGTTGGTATCGCCGTGCAGGATATCGTGTTGGCCCGCGCCGGCGACGACATGGTCGTGACACTGCGCGCCGCCGACAACGAAAACGCACTCTCCGCCGACAGCGTCACGGTTGAAGGCTGGGCCGACGAGAAGAACCGCATCGAGAACTTCGCCTTCGCCGACGGCAACATGCTGGATTTCAGCCAGATCGTGAACGGCCAGAATGGCATGGCGGCCAACGACAGCCTGACCGGCACGGCCAATGGCGATTTCCTCTCCGGTGGCGGCGGCAACGACACGCTCACGGGCGGAGCCGGCAAGGATGTGCTGCTCGGCGGCACGGGCGACGACCGGCTCGACGGAGGCGAGGGAAAGGATCTGCTCTTCGCTGGGGCCGGCAACGACCAGCTCATCGGCGGCGACGCCGACGACTACCTGATCGCCGATGCCGGCAACGATACCTTGGACGGCGGCAACGGCGACGACGTGCTGGCCGGCATGGACGGCAACGACACGCTGTCCGGTGGCGAGGGCAAGGACATGCTGCTGGGCGGTGCCGGCGCAGACGTTCTGATGGGCGGCGGCGGCGACGACACCTATTTCTACTTCCGCGGCGACGGCAAGGACGAGATTTTCGACAACAAGGAACGCCAGGAAACTTATCAGGAGCAGATCTATGCCGGTAGTGTTTACCAGCGCAGTGGCAAGTCCGGAAACTGGGTCGCCCAGTACCGGACGGAGACCCGGGTGCGCACGGTGCAGGACGACGGCGGCAAGGACAGCCTGCAGTTTGGTCAGGGCATTGCGCTCGACGATCTTTTCTTCCAGATGAACGGTTCCGACCTCGTCGTCGGCCTGCGCGAAGGCACGGACACGGCACTTGCCGACATGGACGACCAGGTGAAGATTCGCCAGTGGAACAACGCCATGAACCGGATCGAGACCTTTGGCTTTGCCGACGGACTGACGCTGGACATGAGCAACATCGTCCAGGTCGGCAGCGGCCATGGCGCGGCGGATAACCTCAACGGCCATGCCGGTGGTGATTTGCTCGCCGGCGGCGCTGGGAACGACACGCTCAACGGGCTGGCAGGAAACGATTACCTGATTGGCGGTGAAGGCAACGACCAGATGGACGGCGGCGCCGGCGACGACGATCTCTTCGGCGGCATGGGCGAGGACCGTCTGGAGGGCGGCGATGGTGTGGATTACCTGCTGGGCGGCACGGGGGGCGATACCATCAATGGCGGCAACGGCAATGACGTGATCACCGGCGGCACAGGCAACGACATCCTCAACGGCGGGCGCGGCAACGACATCTACCACTTCAACCGGGGCGACGGCCGCGACACCATTGACGAGGCCGCGCTGGGGCGGGAAACCATTCAGGAGGCCTACACCTACACGACGCAGGTGTTGCAGGCGCGCACCAATGGCAAGAGCAGCTACCAGGTCTGGGTCAACGAAACCCGCACCGGTTACCGCAGTGTGCTGCGAACCGTGGAGGGGGGCGAGGACACGGTCGAATTCGGTCGCGATATCGACATCTCAGACATCATGCTGGCGCGCAGCGGCGCCGATCTGGTCATTTCGCTGCTGCCGCCGGAAGGCGCCGAGATCACGGACAGCATCACGGTGAAGGGTTGGACGACCCCCGAATACCGGGTGGAGAACCTGCGCTTCATCAACGATTTCGCCGTCGACATCGGTGACATCGCCAATGCCAAGGCTGGCACGGCGGGCAACGATCTCCTGTCGGCCTCCGCCGGGGAAGCGACCTGGCTCGGCGGCGGCGCGAGCGACGACACCCTGAACGGCTCGACTGCTGCCGATGTGCTGCATGGCGCCACCGGCAACGATGCCCTGAACGGCGGCGCCGGCGACGACATCTACATCTTCGGGCGAGGCGATGGCAAGGACATCGTGGCTGACAGCGGCAGCGCGGGTGTCGGCACCGACAAGGAGCGGCCCGGCGGCGACAAGCTGCTGTTCGGCACCGACATCACGATGGAGGATCTGGTGCTGAGCCGGGCCGGTTCCGACATGGTGATCTACCTGCGCGACCGGGAGAATCCCGAGGGCAGTCTCGCCTCGCTCACCGATGCCGTGACCGTCCGCAACTGGTCGGACGTCTCGCAGAGGCTGGAAGTGTTCCAGTTCTTCGACGGCAAGGACTTCGACGTCTCGGAGTTGAGCAACACCTATCTCGGCCGCGACGGCCAGGACAGTGCCGACACATTGAGCGGCTCGGCGAGCGCCGACTGGATGGACGGTTTCGCCGGCAACGACACGTTGCGCGCCGGCGCTGGCAAGGATTATGTGATCGGCGGTTCGGGCAACGACGCCCTGTTCGGCGATGCGGGCAACGACCTGCTCTCGGGTGGTGCGGGCGACGACACGGTGAATGGCGGCGCCGGCGACGATGTCATGGTGGGCGATACCGGTAACGACACCCTCCAGGGGGATGCCGGCAACGACGTTCTGGCGGGTGGAGCGGGTGACGACTTCTTCGATGCCGGCGCCGGTGACGACGTCATCATCGGCGATACGGGAAACGACACCTACCAGGCGGGGGCAGGTTTCGACGTCTACCGCTTCGGCTTCGGCGACGGCAACGACACCTACATCGGCAGCGAACAGGCGGGCGTCAATGGCACGGACGTCATCCAGCTCGAAGCCGATATTTCGAAGGAGTCGCTGTGGTTCGAGCGCGTCGGCAATGACCTCGCCATGCGCTTGCTGGGGGCCACCGACAGCATGACCTTCAAGGACTGGTATCTGAGCACCAATCCCGCGAAGAACTGGAACGCACCGAATGACGCCAAGCGTTACGTCTATGGCTTCGAAGCGGGCGGCGAACTGCTGACCTACGGCAAGGTGAACAGCCTCGTTTCGGCAATGGCGGGCTTCACGCCCAACGACGGGGAGACAGCTTATGGGGTGACGGCATCGGAACTGCCCAGCTCAGTGCGTTCGGCGGTCAATTCGGCGTGGATGGCTGCGGCATGAGCGAGGTCACGATGTCCGAAACGATCCAGACCCCGAGCGGGACGCGCCCCGCCCCGACGAATATGTCGATGCTGGGCGAGGTCGTCTGGTTGATGGCGCATTCCGAACTGCATCGGGACTGGCCGATCGCCAGTATCTTCCAGTGGGTCGTGCCGGCCCTGATGCACAAGCAGTGCCGGCTCTATCGGCGCGATGGGCGCCCAGTCGCCTATGTAGCGTGGGCATATCTCTCGCAGGAGGTGGAAGAGGCCTATGTCCTCAACCCGAAGAGTCTCCAACCGAAGGACTGGAAGAGCGGTGATCGCGGCTGGCTGATCGACTGGATCGCTCCTTTCGGCGACAACGCCTCAGTGATGCAGGATCTGCGCGAGGGGGTTTTCAAAGACGAGGTCGGACGCGCCCTCCGGGTCAAACCCGGCTCCGACGAGATGCAGATTGTCTATGTGCATGGTGCTAACGCGGGTACGAAGGCGCACGACCCGACCTTGAATCCGCCGGTCGATCTGGAAGGCGCCGCACTCCGGGCGGGGCTGGCGGAGCGGAATCGCAAGGAGGCCCAGACGACTGCGGCTGCCGCAGATGCCTGAGGCGAAGTCGTCGAGGCGGGTCGTGGTCACCGGCATGGGCGCCGTCTCCGCTTTCGGGTGGGGACTGGCGACCCTGACGGGGCCGGTTTTCCGCGGGGAAACCGCGATTCGCCGACAACGGATCGGTGCGCTGCCGGGCGCGCCGGAGACCTGGGCGGCCCGGCTTGAAGCTCCGCTGCCATCGGGCACGTTCGACCGGCGTGTCGAGGACGCAGATCGGGTATCCCAGATGGCGGTCTTCGCCGCCGATGAAGCCCTGAGTATGGCGGGACTCTCCCCGCGCAGCATCGGCGCCGTTGCCTGGGGTACGGGATACGGCGGTGCGGCGACGATGGAGGACGCCTATGCCCGACTGTTCTTCGGCCGGACGGATGTGGCTGGCCGCGTCTCACCGCTCACTGTGCCCAAAGCGATGACACATGCCGCCGCTGCCGGCATTGCGGCTCGGTTCGGTCTTGAGTGTCCCGTCACCACCTACTCTTGCGCGTGTGCTTCGTCAGCCGTGGCGATCGGCGAGGCCTTTCTCGGTATTCGGGATGGGCGATTCGACGTCGCACTGGTGGGAGGTTCGGAAGCTTTGATCGTGCCGGGCGTGGTGCGAGCCTGGGAGTCATTGTCCGCCTTGGCCAAGCCAGACAATCTCGGCCGACTCTGCGGCCCCTTCGACAAAGGTCGTAACGGATTGGTGCTCGGCGAGGGTGCCGGTTGTCTGCTCCTGGAGAGCCTGGAGCATGCCCAGCGCCGGGAGGCCTCCGTCCTGGGCGAATGCGCGGGCTACGGGAATGTGAATGATCCCGCCTGCGTCACCCAGCCCCACGCCGGCCCCCAGGCCAAAGCGATGCGACTGGCACTGTCACAGTGCGGCGCGCGGCCAGAGGATGTCGCCTATGTCAACGCCCACGGTACCGGTACACAGGCCGGCGATGCGGCCGAGATCGATGCGCTGAACCAGATATTCGGTGAATGCGCGACTGTCGTCAGTTCCACGAAAGGATCGACGGGGCATTTAATGGGTGCGGCGGGAGCCATCGAGGCCGTTATCTGCCTGCAGACGATGCAGATGGGCCATTACCCACCCGGCACTGCTGTTCTGGAGCCGGATGATGCCATCGGTTTCTCCTTGGTCACCCATCCCATCCCGGTGCGACGGTCGGGGATGTTTCTATCAAACAGTTTTGCTTTCGGAGGAACGAATGTCTCACTTGCCTTCAGCCCCGTCGGCTGAACACACTTTTTCCGGGGATTTCGATTCATTGGCCCTGCTGGTTCGCGAGACGATTGCCCGGCGCCTGCGAAAGAGCGTCGACGAAATCGGCCTCGACGCATCCTTCGAGGAATTGGGCATCGATTCCCTCGATCTGGCCGAGCTTTTTTTTCTGCTGGAGGAGCGACTTGGCACTCCCATGGACATGAACTTCGATCTGAAACTGACAACGGTTCGAGATGTTGTGACGGCGATCGTCGACAGGCTACGCTGAACAGGACCGCATCCAGTCGGGGCTTTTGTGGCGCCTACTACCCTGAAGGAGGTTGAACTTGAATGCAAAGATCGCAGTTCCCCTGATCGTGGCCACCATTGGGGCTGTCGCCATGGTTTTTTCCGCATGGATCGGAAAACAGCCTGACAAGTCCACCGAAACGGCGACGCATTTCGTCCCGAGGAACACCAATCCGTCTCTCACACGGGCTCCAAGCGAAGCTGCATTGCCGGAAACCCGGCCTGCGGACGTGGCGCCTGCGCATGACAAGACGCCAAGCCCGTCGCTGGCTCGCTCAGTGAACGTTACCCAGAATAACGACTCCGGCCAAAATATCGCGATCATCAAATGAGAATTCCAGCCGGGTTTGCTTTCGGTCTGGCCGGCATGCTGTCGATCTGTTGCCCGGATGCCTCGGCAGGCTACGCCATCATGCAGAACAGTTATGGAGGTGGTGACAATGTCGTGGCGTTTGCCAGCTTGGATCCGAAGTTCAGGCTGACCTTCGCTTCAAGAACCTCAGCCTACACGGGGCCGCTTGCCGGTTTCGCCCAGTTGGACAACCCACCACAAAAGGAGTGGCTCAAGGCGGTACTGTCGGGAAGAAAAGCGGGGAAACGGCCAGCGGGGAGCGAGATTGATCTTGCATACGCGCAATTCCAGCAAGGCAAGGGGATTCTGGAGGAGGATCCCTGCATTGTCAGGCGCCCCGTGACGCCGCGCCATGATTCCCAATCTGACACCCTGGCCCCAGTGACGTGCCAGTTGTTCGAGACGATCATGGAAGCTGTCGACGTATTGGATGGCAGTTTTCGCGCGTTGCCGAACGCATGGACGCGTTTGTATCGGGCGATGGCGTATGTTCGCATGCGCGCATTCGATCCCGGTAATGATGAACTCGCCGTTGCGGAGCGTGAACTGCGCCGCGCCGGGCAGACGGACGCGGCGGAATTCGCCAAAGGCTACCGGGCCACCGCCCTCGCCTGGAAAGCGGGGCGCGACGACATCTTCATGCGCGACCGCATGCAATTCACTTGTCCGCTCACCCCGAATAAGACCCGGGAGGCGCTTGGCCAGCCGCTTGGCATGTGCACCTTGCTGTTCTGTGGCCGCTGGACGGGCTACGATGATCCGGATACCCGAGGCAAGACCATCCTCACTGTGCTCGACAAGACTCTCGATGGTCTGCACGGCAAGAGCCGAAATTCGGCATCATGAGATCAAGTCGTCCTTGGAGCAGTTTCAGGAAGCGTTCCTCGCCCTGGCGACCTCGAAAGAATCGCCAGCCTGGCTGCGTCGCATGGCCGACGTATGGAAAAGCCATCAGGGCGGCATCAGGACCGCCCTCGGGGATTTGGCGACCCGGCTTGTCCAGACCGGGCTGGCAGCGCCGGATGGCGCCAGCCTTATCGAGACGGTTGGAATATATATTCCGTTCAGCATAATGTCCGGCATGCAGGATTCGGAAGAGTACCAACGCCGGCTCGCGATCACGCATACTGCAATCGATCTAGCCGCAATGGCACTTGATGTGTCCCCGAACAATAACCAGTCGACCGACAGGCTGGCCCGAATTATCGAGAGAGCGCTGGGCACCTGGCGCAACGACGACAACGCGTTTGGTACATCAGCGGGAAACATGATGCGCGCCTGCCTGGGCGACAACGTACAAGCGGCTTCTTGCCGGTCTGGCGCCATTGGTCTCGTCAGGGGCTTCAGCCGGCTGATCTCTTCGGAAAATGGCGAATTGTTCTCAAGACCGGTTCTCGATCCCATGGGAAACCGCGTTGTTCAACTCGTGCGCAATGCGGATGTCGGTGAGGCACCCCTGATCCGATTGTTTGAGCGAGCTGCGGTCAAGGCAATATCCGAAGCGCTCGACGACCGGCTGTCAATCACGCTGTCCGGCCATGAGCGACTGGTTCTGGGATTGTTTCACGACTTGATCGTCGATCGAAACTCGGCATGGAAAGCTGGGGTGTCGATCGAGCCCGGCCGGTCGCTTGCCGATGATTTCGCTTATGCGTTAGTTGCGGTACTTCGTCCTGATCCGGTCCGGGCCCGCTTAAGGCTCGTCGAACTGCAACGCATGAAGCATGTTGTTGCCATGGCCATGTTGTTGTCCTCCCCACCAGTGCTTGCGGCCTTGCCAGTCGAAGAGATCCGCGCGGCGTATGACCATTTGGCCCTGCTGGGAGGTGCCGATGTCGCGCAAACTCTCGCGGTAGGTCAGTTGCGCAAAGGCCATCGCCCGGATCTGCTCGGCGTACGTCAGCACCCGAACGCCTTTGTCGCCACCATGGCGCGCCACGATCCGATGAAAGGTCTTCCACGGCAGAAAGTCAATGATCTGGGTGAACAGCGTCTTGCCGGTGTTCATGGCGGCCTCCGGGCGAAATCCCGCAAGCCTGCCCGAATTGGCAATCGCCGTTCAAATCGACCCACCCTTCATCGCTCGGAAATCCGCGTCAGTCATGGCTTTCAGCGATTCGCCCCTTCATTTAACCGGACAACAGTGGGATGCTATATCGTCCAAAGGATAAGTGGCATTCTCTCGGCAATCATCCGTTCTTGGTCAATTCCCTTTCGCTGCTTGCGAATTGCCTGCTCCAACGCGAAGCTCTTTCCATGTAAGTGCAAGGCATCAAGCTGCTGTAGCTGATTCAGATGAAGATCGTCCCGGCCATACTTTGATAGGCATTCTTCAGGATCGGCAGGCGCGAGAATCCCTGTCAATTGCGGCAAGCCTGCGCCGAAGAGCAGGCCCGCTGGATCAAGGTCCGGCCATGCGATAACGGGTACCCGACTGTTTCCTAGGAACTCGAGAACGGCATCTGCCGTGTTGATGCTATCACCGCGGAATGCGACAAGCGGTTGAGAAAACGGAAGGTCGATTCGGGCATCCTCGAAGTGGATGAATGCCTCGAAGTTTTCGGCGAGGACAATCACGTCATGCCGAAAATCGACAGCCGCGTCGACCGGAATATCCAGAAACGCTTTTGCGGGCAGAACAACGGATGAGGCACCCTGTCTCAGACCGGCAGGTGCCCGCAATGCGATCCGTCCTTCCCGCGGACGTCTTCCGGCGAGCTTCTCATTGCGTCCGAGTTGGGTGGCGTCGATTCGATTACGGCCCAGCCAGGCATCCGGCGGCGTGGTGGCGTCGATATCCTCCACGCTTTGCAGATAGGCGCGGATTCGATCCCGGTCGGCATCCGCGACCAACCAGTGCTTGCCGACGATGCGCCCGAATCCCAGGGAATCAACAAGCCTCTGGGCGGTCTTGCTGTAGGGGCGCTGACCGGTATCAGCTTGGCAGGCGCGCAGCAGCGCCTGGACTTCCTGTATCGACAGCATAAGGCTCCAGCCAAATATCGGTGAGTACGGGGGTGTCCCAACGCGGGTTGGAACAGGCGATTTCATGCTGGTAACGCCAGCCTGCCGGCGGCGGCATGCCATTGTCGATAGCGGCCGACAGGGTACCCAGCCAGATCACGGGAGAATAGGGATAAAGCGCCCGACGATTCCGGTGAGTCCGCAACCAGGTCATGACGGAGATTGCCTTGCCAAGACGCTCGATATCGGTGATGAGCAGATTCAATGCGTGGCGAAATTCGCTGGGGCTGGGGCTGGCAGGAGGCGGTTCGCCGGCGTCGTCGAGACTGCCGGCGCGCGGCGGCGTTGTCCGCGCGAGAGGACGTCGATCATCGCGTATCTCCGCCAATAGCGACAACAAGGCTTCGCTATCGTCGCCATTGGCATCCGGGTAGGCCGGTAGCGGAAAGCCCGTGAAGCGAAACAGCATGTCCGGCAGGCCACTGTCGTCTTCCCACATAGGCGGGGCGAAATCGGCCTGGCGCGTCAGGCGGTCATCGAGCCTGAGGAGAACTTCCACCATGCGATGCGCGGCCTGAAGGTCGAACAATGCGGCGTTCAGCGCTTGCTGCACCTCGAACAGGCGGCGTCGCAGGTCGTCGCTGCCTTCGACCCGGTTGTACAGATGGCGGCGCAGGATGCTCGTGAGTTCCGTATATCCCTGGACCGCATCCAGCAGATCGGCCTGATCGAGCAGCCCCACGGCGTCGACCATCTGGGCGGCTTGCTCGACATAGTTCTTGTTGTGGAACAGTCGGTCCTTGATTCCGCCGCCCGAAAAGCCCTTGCGGGTATCGACGATCATGCGGAAGTGTTCGATGTCTTCCTTCATACCGGTGGCGAACTCGTCGCACAGGTCGATGATCTCGTCGATACATTCTTCCTGGCTCTGGCTATCGGCCGCGATCAGCGCGCCCTGGTAGGCCTCGGTCATGGCTTGCAGCTTGCCGACCACATGCGCGTAATGCGTCGAATTGCCGTAGATCTTGACGCGATTGACCGCGCGGTCGAAGAAGACCCGCAGTCGCCGGTCCAACCTGAAGCTGCCCTCGATGTAGGGCGTCAGCGCCTTGACTTTGAATAACCGGGTGAAGGCCGTCTGTGTATCCTCTTCCGGGGCGACGCCCTGGCTCTGGCAGTAGGCATCGGCAATCAATTCTTTGTTCTGGTGGAGCGCCTGGATGACGTTGAGGATGTGTTCGCGCATCAGCCGCCATCCGTCGATGCGGGAAATAGCGTCCCGGTTTGCGCGGATGCTTGGGACGCCGCGGGTGTTTCACGTTCCTTCGCCTCGTCAAAGGCGAGAATCATGTCCAACACCCAGTCCACCTTGCCGGTCAGGCGATAGATGCCCTTGTCCTCGTCGATCGGCTCCAGCAGCCCTTGGTCTTCGCGGAGCGCCCAGTTGATGACCAGTTCCAGCATTTTCTGCAGGGAGGCATCGGCGGTGCTGCGCAGTCGCTGGGCAAGCGTGCGCAGGGTTTCCTGCAAGTTGAGGTTCTCGTGGATGGCTTGATTGAGACGATGGGCGTGGAGCAAGGCACCGGCAACGGGAGCCGGTTCGTTGAGCGCCGACATGGTCAGCTTGAGGAAGCTGACCCAATGCCGCAGCTCCCGCTTGGCCTGCGCGGCGGTTTCACGAGCCGCGTTGCGGTTCGATTCGTCCAGCCGGCGCAGCGCGGCAAACCAGGTTTCTCCGTTGCCGGTACGTAAGGCCCGCAATCCCAGGCGCCCCAGAAAATCGTTGAGGCCGTCGACGTTGGCCGGCTCTTCCAGATAGTCGAAAAGCTCCGGATTCACCGCGCGGTTGATGAAGTTGCCGCGCAACAGGCGGACGGCAATCAACTGGAAGCGGTCAGCGCTCATCGATGCTCTCCGTTGTCGCTTCCGCTTGTTCGGGGAACGGCCAGGGTGCCAGCGTCCCCGTGTCCATCGAGTGTTCGGGTGCGTCGTCGGTTTGTGTCGGGGCCGCTACGGGTGCCTGTTCCACGAGTTCCGGCAGCTCGTCTTCGCCGAGAATCCGGCGAATTTCGAAATCCGATAGAACTTCGTAGCGGTGGTTGAACAGCGCCTGCAAGGACTCCTTGGCTTCGGGGCTGGCGGATACCAAACGGATGCGGTTGCGATTGAGCATGGCCAGCAGAGCCTTGGAATTTCCTTCGTCGATGGCGCCGATTTCGTCGAGTGCCCACGTGAGCCAGAGGTCCGCCGACTCGTTGTTGCGTCGGGCGCGATTGGCGAAGGCGACGAAAATCAGGCACAGCACCAGGTAGCTCAGGCCATTGCTCGACACCTGCTTCAGGTCGGCTTCATTGCGCACGCGTTTGACGTCGGTACCGTCATCCACTTCGATTTCCAGGTCCATCAGGGTTTCCGGGTTCTCGGCGAGCGCGCCTTCCGGTAAATGGCGGGCGAAGTCCTGTAGCGCGTCGAGCAAGGCCTGGCCGGGGAGGCCGGCGAAGTTGAGTTCTTGCCAGCGATCGTGCTCGGTCAGCACATGGCCGAGGGCATCCCAGTAGGGGCGCCGTTCCACCAGCGCCGACAAGCGCAGGGAGAGTCGCCGGATCGCCTCGAACACCATGCCGGAATCCAGGCTGGCCTGCAACTCCCTCGATAGCCCGGTGATGCTGCTCTGGAATCCCAGCAAGCCTTCCTGGAATCGCCTCAAAATGCCGCAGCCGTTGCGGATCGAGCCGGCCAGAACATCCCGCTGCTGGGCGTGGGCGGTACCATACCAGTCGGCGAATACATCCAGAGTGTGCTGCACTTCCGACCAGTAATCGTCGGCGAGATGCGTGGCGTATTCGCCGATCTTGGTCGCGGTGAACTCCTGCTTGCGGAAGGCGCGGACCAGGGCGCCCAAATGCTGGCGCAGCCGATGTTCCTGATCGCGGAGTTGGCCGGTCGCGTGGTCGAGTTCCGACAGGATTTCGGGCAACTGCCAGTGTATGGCGACTTCATCGGTTGCGCCGGCAAGGTCGGCGTCGATGCCCACCAGCCGGGCCTGTTGGGCCGTTTCGGCTTGCTCCAAGCACTGCCGAGTGAGTGTGACGCGCTGCTTGGCACTTTCGAGCGTCGTTCGCTGGTTGGCGATTCGGGCGTCGAAGCGGGCCATCTGTTCCTGTCTTTGCCGCTGGAGCGCGTCGGCTTCCTCGGTTTTTTGCTGCCGCTGCCGCTTGAATTCCAGTCGCTGCGGCGGCACGCGTTCGAGCCAGCGCTGGTAACTTTCGACGACCGGGGTACTGCTCCTGGCACGGTTGGCGGTTTCTTCGGCACCCGTGAGTTCATCCTCGAGCGCTTTCAACGCGGCGGTGTCGACACCGGCGTGCGCGAGCTCGGACAGGCGAAGCTTCTCCAGGCCCTCGAAGGCCTTGAGCTTGGCGGTATTGAGCCCGGACAGTTCCGCCCGGTGCCGCGCTTTCGCATCCTGTTGTTGGTGTCGAAGCGCCTGGGCGCGGGAGTCGAACCCGGACTTGATTTCGTCCTTGGCCTGCTTTTGGGTTCGTTTTAATTCGTCGATCGCCTGCTTGCGGCTGCGTTCGATGGAAACGGCCTCGGCGCGTGTCGCGGTCAGCTCGCCGCGACGCTGGCCGAGTTCTTCTTCCCGGCGTTTCTCGGCGGCATCGAGGGCTTGCCGTGACTGTTCCAAGGCGCTCTCGCACCGGCTGCGGCCGGCGATTCGATCGCGGTGGGTATCGCGCGCCGTATCCACCGATTTGGCGAGTGCCCGTCCCTGGCGCGCGGCATCTTCCCAGGCGGCTCGGGCGTCACCTTCCACTGCCCTGGCGCGAAGGATTTCGGCGGCCAGGGACTGCTCGCTGGAAGCGCGTCCCGCTTCGATGCGAGTGAGGTCGAGCAGCAAACCATAAAGGCTGTCGTCACCGGCCTTGTCGTCGGCGCTGTCGGGAGCAAGATCGGTCTTCAGCAGCAGATCCTCGCGCAGGACCTTGGCGATATTGTCGTGCCAGCCGGGCAGATGCGTCCTGAGGTAGTGGAGCAGGGTATTGCGGTCGGGGGTCTCCAGCAGCAGCAGATGAGAGAGTTTCTCGCCGGCCTGAGCATGCTTTTGTGCTTGCGCGGCGGCGGCATGAGTCTGCTGGGTGAGGAGGTTGTCCTGTTGGGTAAGGGTGAGGAGGGCGGTCGCTTCGTCTGCCAATGCCTGTTTCAATGACGCCGCTGCCGTATCGAATGCGGTTTTGGCATCGTGGGCGAGCTGAACAAGTTCAGGATCGGGCGCCAGTTGCGATAGCGTCTGGTCGATAGTCGAGATGGCCGTCACCGCGGCCTGCCATGCATCATTGGCGGCGGCAGTGCCGACGGCCTGGGCATCTTCTAGCGCACCAACGGCGGCATCACGTTCATCGGCGAGCGCTTCGATTTGCAGATTCAGATCGCCGACCAGGTTGTTGAGACGGGTTTGCGCATCGGCCTCGGCCTGGTTGCGGCGGGATTTTTCTTCGGCAAACAGCGCCTGGTACTTGCGGCTGACCGAATCGGCCGCGGAGAGCAGTTTGGCTTGCCTGCCCTTCAAGTCCTCGACGTGAGCTTGCAGGGATTGTCGGCGGCTGACCAGATCGATCAATGCATGGATGTCCTTGGCCGCCCAATCCTTCTCTTCACTGTCGGCGCGCGAGATTTCAAGCTTGAGCCGATCGATCTCGGTATTGATCGTTTGCTCGTCGAGATCGAATGCGGCGACCGCCGCGCGCTGTTCGCGCTGAAGAGTGGCGAGCGCATCTTCTGCGTCGAACTCCTTTTGGCGAAGCGTTTCCAGAAGATGCCCGAGTGCTTGCACCAGCCGTTTGAGTTTGCCGGCCGCGAGCGTCTGGTGGTGGCGGGCGACGTTCGCCTGGACATAGGCGGAATTCGCGGCATGAAACGTAGGCTCCAGTGCCATGACCGTCTGGTAGGCCTTGAAATCCGGCAGAAATCCTTCCAGTTCCTTGCGCGACAGCGCGAGTACGATCTGCTTGTCTTCCTCATCGTAGGCAACCGACGCCGCCATGCGCTTGAGCGCGAGAAACGTGATGTCCTTGGAGAACATGCCCGAACTGATGCGCTCGATGCCGGCAAGACGAGACCGTCCGGAAACCAGCGCAAAGCGCCGCAGCAATGGGCGATGCTCCGGAAACGTCAGCCGTCCGCTGGTGCCTTGGACAATGGCGCGGTATTGCAGCACACCGAGGGCGCTGCTCGGGTTGCGGCCCAGGGTGCGCAGTCGGGCGTTGAGGTGGCGGCCTTCGACGAGGTTGTCGTCATCGACGAAGATTTCCTTCGCGTAGGGACCGTCGGCCAAGTGGTACTGCGGGCTATTGTCGGACCCGTAATGCAGAATGGACAGCTTGATGCCATCGTGGTTCTCGTACTCGAAGGCGACGTAGGACGTCGAGCGGCTGAACATGAACTCGCGGAGCGAACGGACGACGCTGCCAGCGGACTTGACGATTTTCGAGGGCTGCTCGCCATAGAAGAGCGGGATCAGCCGGATCAGAGTGGTCTTGCCACGGCCATTCCGACCGGATACATGCACATGACCATCCAGTCGCACTTCACGGATGCGCGAGGCGGCATAGGAGTCGATGACAATCAGTTTGCGGAGACTTGGCATGGAAGCACTCGATTTCAATGTCGTCTGCATCGTAACCCATGATGGAGCACCACAGCAGACGCAGACCATGTGTTGTGCCGGCTGGTCTGCGGTGTCACGTTCATCGGGCCGCCGTGAAGCCTGCCGTCATCTGGGCCTCCACGCAGCGGCCGACGAAATGAGCGAATGGCTGAATGTTGCCCTCCGCGCTGGCTTGGTCGAGGGCCGCCATATACTCGGCTCGGTCGTCGACATGGATCACGGTCCAAGGGTAGCCGCCTGAGGCCAGCATTGCATTCATCAGGAAGCGCGCCATGCGTCCGTTGCCATCCATGTAGGGATGGATGTAGACGAAGATGAAGTGGCCCAGCACAGCACGCACCGCCGGTTCCGTCTCACGCGTGAGCAGATCGAAGAACGTAGGCATGGCGTCGCGTACTGCTTCGTGCGCCGGCGGTACATGGCGGGCATTGCGGATATAGACCGGCCACGAGCGATAGCCGGCCAGGTGTTTGGCCTCGATGATGCCAGCGCGCACAGAGGGCTCGAAGAGCTGTAGGTACCAGTCGTGATGATCGCGCCGTACGATCTCGCCGGGATCCGTTTGCTGCTGCAGGATGGTCTGCACGCTGGCGCGTACCTGTAGGAAGGCCTGGTGATAGCCCTTGGCTGCCATGGCGTTTCGGTCATTCTTATCCTGCGGGTTGACCTCGGGGTCCCAGGCGCCGGCCGCGATCTTGGCAATCAGCTCCGTGCTCACCTTGTAGCCCTCGATTGACAGCGAGTGGTAGGCATCTTCGACGTGGCGATCATTGACGTCCTGAAGGTATGCCGCCCGATCTGCCGGTACGCCAGGCGCTGGCGGGAACGCTGCGACGACGTGCTCGCGCATGTTGTCCCACATGGCACGGACACGCAGCGAGCATGGCGATTCGCCTCGGGAGGACATAAGGATCGCCGGCGGCTTGTCGAAGGGATTCTGCGCATTGACGACATAGCTGGACGCGCGCATGGCTTTCACTATCCGGTCGGCGTCGTCTTCCCGGTCGACGGCACGCAGGGCTCCCGCTATGCGGCCAGCGACCACGGATTGCCCGCCGTCAAGGAGCTTCGCCAGGAGGTCGGAAACATCCCGGATTTGCGCCAGCACGATCTGCACATCCAGTGGCTGCTGGACGTAGAACGTCGGGGCAGCGCGCACCAATGCTGCGGCGGGCGCCAGGAGGCGGAGCCCGTTGCATACGACGACATCGCCAGTCGGCGCAAAGTCCTTGGCCTGGTAGTCGAACAGGGCCGTATTGAACTTGAGTGCCAGGTTGTTGTTCTGGCCAGCTTTGGCGTGAACTTGCACCTGTCGCGGGATTGCTGTGCTGCCGGCATGGAGGTGTAGTGTGAGTTCCGGCGACAAGTACCAGTCGGCGCCAAACCGGATGTTGCAGTAGGCGGCGACAAATTCGAAGAAGGACGCATACCAGGCGGTGGAGTCGCCGTCGTGCTCCTGCGGCTTGGAGACCATGTACCAGCCCTTGACGATGTCGCGCAGGAAGCCGCCGGCCACCAAGCGCTCCCGATGGACGCGCGGCAGGTCGGTGCTTTGAAAGACGTGCTTCCCGCTGTCCTGAGCCTTCTTCAGGAGTTCAAGGGATTCCGCAAGCTTTACATTGGGCGCAGCCATGGGGTACCTCGGCAAGTTTATCCGGCATTGCAATCGCAAGTGTATTGCGCGCAACTATGGCAAGTTTAATGTGTTTTACGGTGGCAAGTGTATCGTGCGAATCGGCCTTGACGGTCGGCCGGACCGACACGCATTGGATACTGGGTTGGGCGCTGAATGGGAGCGAAGACTACGACCGCTTCGGCGACGAGGATGGCCGCGGCTGGATGGGCCGGTTGGCACCCTTGCGCGACGAACTGCTGCGTGGCGATCTGCGCCCGCTCTATCTCGGCTGGTTGGCCGGCGTGGTTTCCGGCGAAGTCGACGAAGATTCCCAGGAGCCGCCGCCACCGCCCGGTCTTTCCCGATTGACCGCTGCCCAGCAATCGCTGGTCGAATTCCTTGAAATTGATCGGGATCTGCTGACGGCAGCAGGCTTGGGTGACCAGCAGGTGTCCTTTGCGGATACTGACAACGATGCAGAACTGGATGTCTGGATCGCCGAACTCCCGAACCCTGAGAGGGAGGCAGCAATTAAGCTGCTCCTGACGGGACGGTCGCAGCAAGCCGAGCGCCGGCTGAAATTGCGTTTTCTTGCTTGGCAGCGCGAGCAGCAAGCCGTCGGAGACCCCGCACCGCATCGACGGACGGTTGCCGAACTTCAGGAACTGGCGCAATCTGCGGCCGAAACAAGAAAGCAGCAGGAAGTCGTGCTGCGCCGGCAAGCTGAAGTCGAGCGGCAGGCCAAGCGCGAAGCCTATTTGCGTACCTTGGCGGCTGATTTCGAGCGGTGCTGGACTGCGGCCCACGAGCGCGCAGAACGAGGCATTGCTTCCGCCTACGACGATGTGAAACGCGCTCTCGTCGATCTGGCAGATGCATACTCTCTGTGTTCATCTCGGGTCGATTTCGACCGACGACTATCACAATTCATGGTCAAGCACGGTAAGCGTGGCGCGTTGGTCCGGCGTCTCGTCGAATCCGGCCTGTGGAACAAGCCGTAGGGGATTGAGTTCATGGAAAAGGCGCCAAGATTTTCCACGGAGTACCTGGATCAGTTGATTGCCGAGGCGACGACAGATGCGTACAACGAATCTGAACAAGCGGTCGGATTTTTCACAATGATCGAGGAGAATCTTGCTGTCCCGTTTGTAACTCAGGTTTTGGGGCAGGATGTGAATGTCGTCAGTATCGATATCACCGTTCGGGACGAGATTGTCGCCCTCTGTACGCGCGACAAGAAGAAGCAGTCGATCCCGATTCTCGATCTGCCAATGCCCAATTCGTTGCCGAGCGGCGCGGAATGGATTGAGGCTTACCGTCGCTGGTATGGTGCATAAATCACTGCCGTGAGTGAGTCGATGTTGTCGCCACAAAGAAGAGCGGGCGGTTAATGGCATAGTCATAACATGCAAGGCGGTACGCGACTCTGTTGTAAATAGCTACAATCCATTGAAGTTGGTGAGCAGCGAGTGCCATAGTAACTTGCTGATTGATAATAACTTTATTTATTGGTCTTGTCGCTTCCCACGTATGGGGTGGAAAGGGTAGCGAGTTCGAATCCCGCCGCCCCGACCAGTAATACGGAGGGTTTCCGGTTAATCGCCGGAAACCCTTTTCCATTTGGCGGCGGCGACGTGCTGCGCTTTTTTCGAGCCGCCACACGACGGACGGGGTCGAAGGAGGCGCGTTCGCCCGCAAGGCCTTGGCGGAAACAATCTGTTGCAATTGGCCGTTGAACTATCCGTAGCCGATCCCATCTACGGGGTGTTCCCAACAACAATGATGAATTTGAAAAAGCTGATGCAGTCTTGCGCGTCCAACAAGTTTCTCGCGGATTACCCCCGCTATCAGGCACGTTAAGCGATACGATCCCCTTGGTGGTCGGCAACCTCCCGCCGGCTACCCGAAGGCCCCGTTCTGCGGGGCCTTCGTCATTCCGACAGGAGGCAGGAGCAAGCCCATGATCCAACCGACGATCAGTCTTATCGATGTTCTCACTCCGCCCGCGAATCAGTGGTTGCGAGACCTCGCGCGACGCAAAACCAATTTGCCGCCTGGGGTGCGTGTGGTTCGGTTCAGTGAGGAGAACGACGAGGCTGCCGATTCAGCGGCAGAAGTCTCGGCAAACTCGCGCCCGGGCTGAATGAGGCGGCATGCGGCGACCTGGGCGAGGACAGTTGGCTCGATCGCGCGGCGGGCATGCCTTGGTTCCGATGGTGGTGCTCGGACAAGGCTCCCCTCGCTGCCTGATCGATCCGCATGAAGCAAAATGAAACAGTTCCAAGATCGGCCACTCACTTGCTGTTGAAAGCCGCGCAGGGGTCTACGCGTTCGGCTCGCGGAGTGAACCAGATGATGTCGTAGGGCGCGATACCGCCAATGCTTTCGTTTTCGTACTGGGTGGGAAGTGCGTTGCTGGAGTCGACTTCGACGAGGCCGATGGACAGCACCCGGATTCCGGGACGGCGGGCCTCGAGGTAACGCGGCACACCCACATCGCGACGGGCGTGACCGCGTCCGAGAATGAAGACGACGCCCGCGTCAAGTTTTCCCAGTGTCGAGTCGGCCAATGTTGCGTCGCGCAGACGTTGCGCACGGACCAAGCCATCGCGCAGTTGCGCCGTGATTTTCCCGCAATGCGATTCGTCGATCACGCGGGCCATGAATTTTTCCCGTGCGGCGTCCCAGACAGACTCAAGGGCGAGGCGTTGCATAGTTCCGTCCGGCAGGGTCGAATAACCTTCCCGGACAATGGGACGGGTCGCCGCACGAGGCAGGTTGGCTGCCTGCAAGGGAATATTCGCCGTGACGGCGAGCGCAACCAATCGCTCGTAATGCGGCCAGGTCCAGCCTCGCATGAGCGGCGCAATATCTTTCCCGGATCGACGCGTTTCGTCGATCGCCCCCTGCTGGTCGACATCGAATTGCTCCATCAGCAACGCAGGCTTTGCACCGGCGGCAAGTCTGGCCTGGAGAATTCTTGCCTGAAGGCGATGGTGTTCCGAGTTGTCATGCGTCTCGCCGAGCAATAGCGCTTCGGCTTGCGCGGCGCGCCGAAGGAGTTCGGCTTCATCGATGAACTCGCGGCCAACGACATCCCACAGGCGTCCAGCGAGCGGATGATCGGTGTCGCGCAGCGTTCCGGGAGGGGCAATCGCGCATCCGCCAAGCAGGAGCAGGGGAAGGCAGGAGCGCAGCAGCGTGCAGAATCTACGGGGCATCGTTGAATCATAGCAAGCATGTCCGTGTTCAACCCGCATCGCTAACGCGGTGAGGAAACAATCCGTCAAAGCGGGCTCCAGGCTTCTTTCGAATTTCTGCGTCTGTCTGCGAATTCGCCAACGTCGGATGGCGACCCTTGGTAGGGGCAGGCCGCTGTCGACGCGCCGGTCCTGGCGGCTGCGGATACAATTCGCCTATAACTTTCGGAGGAAATCCGGATGACGTCGATGTCGCAGGACTACTGGACGCCAAGCTACGATGGAGGAGGGTTTCTCAACCTCATCGCCAGCATCGGCGAGGCTTGCGGCGCGGAGAATTCGCCCTATGCCCCACTGTCCGGGATCGATACGTCCGAATGGGGGAGAGCGCGCAACCTGATCCTGCTTCTGGTCGACGGGCTTGGCGCCGACTATATCGAGAAAAACAGCCGCAACGGCTTCTTGCGCAAACATCAGGTGGCTGTGCTTACATCCGTC
>Ga0209343_10001157_pt1 | contig 36275 bp, 34 predicted proteins | sample RifCSPlowO2_02_FD_184026 | JGI IMG/M metagenome (GOLD analysis project Ga0209343, IMG submission 184026) | Groundwater microbial communities from Rifle, Colorado - Rifle CSP2_plank lowO2_0.2 (SPAdes) (version 2) | ecosystem: Environmental > Aquatic > Deep subsurface > Groundwater | place...
AGCACAGACAGGGCGTTCCCCTGTCGCGCATCGGCAACGCCGCAATCGCCTTCGAGCAATGTGGCAGAACCCGTAAATTGGAGCGCGACGGACTACTAGCGCATGCCGGACTTTGCCGGGCAACCATCCGGCATGAAGAAATTTTCAAATATTCTCCTTGACCTAGAGTTAACTAGAGCACGTTTAATACATTGGCAGGATGATTATTCCTGTGATTCGCCCGGAACCGGCGGCACCAATTCTCGCAGGGAATCTGCTTCTATTTCCGTGTGAAACATCCTATCGCGAACAAGCATTATCAAGGAGCCATACATCATGAATGCAGCAGAAAACAAGCAAATCATGCAGAGTATTTTTTCGGAACTGGCAAAAGGCAACGGCAAGCCCTTCGTTGACAGCATGGCGGACGACTTTTGCTGGACCATTACCGGCACAACCAAATGGTCAAAGACATATACCGGCAAGCAGGCCGTCCTCAAGCAGCTTATGCGCCCGCTCTTTTCGCAGTTCGCGGATCAGTATACAAATACTGCGCATCGCTTCATCGCCGAAGACGACTACGTGGTGATCGAGTGTCGTGGCAAGGTCACTACCAAATCAGGCAAGCCGTACAACAACACCTATTGTTATGTCTGCCGTTTTGCCGATGGCATGATACGAGAGCTGACCGAATACTTTGACACGGAACTGGTCAGAGAAGCGTTGGCTGATCCGGAAACATTGGCTGAACCGGCGTAAGATTCGGCACGTGTAAGCAATGCGTAGAGCCGGGCTGTAAATCCGCTATCTGGTTCTACGCATGCGGTACCTAATTGAGCGACACGGTAGATGGAGGAAAGATCAATGTCGGAACACCTCGGAATCGGCGAACTTTCGGTCCGCACCGGCAGAAGCATTCACGCGCTGCGTTACTATGAATCGATGGGCCTGATACCGTTCGTCACCAGGGACCCCGGAGGCCGGCGCCGTTACAGCGAGCAGCACGTCGAATGGCTGTTGTTCCTGGACCGGCTGAAGCGGACCGGCATGACGCTGTCGCAAATGCAGGAGTATGCAACGCTGGTAAGCCGCGGCAAGCAAACCCTTACTGAACGGATTGAATTGCTGCATGCCCATCTTGAACGAATCGATCAACAGATGCTTGAACTTGCGAGCAGCCGGGAATTGTTGATCGCGAAGATCGGCTTCTATGATGACTGGAAATCGACGGGGAAGCGTCCGAAAAGCTGGTGGGTCGATTCACCACATCTTGCTGCGCAAGCTGTTCCAGGGTTGACGAAAAAAGCGGGATAAATGGGGCTGGCATTTCTTTATCCGTCCACATATCGCCCATGAGATTCAAAGGATCATCGTCGGTCTGAATTTGATGGCCGGCGAGATAAAAAATCAGCCAAGGCTGATATCGTCAATTTCCCAGGAGCGTCTAACAAAATTTACCGTCATTCCGAGTGTAGGTGCAGCAGGGGTTTCGCGAGGCATGGCCTCGCGCCTGCGAAACCGTAAAGGCTTACCAGCCTTTACGTGCGCGCTAGCGGGAATCTCATCCATCAACATTTCTGCACGCGTATGAGATTCGCGCTGGCGCGCCTGCGAAACCCCCGCTGCACCTACGCTCGGAATGACAGTGCATTTTTTTACACGTTTAAGCAGTTGAGTACTCCGTAACCATTACCGCAGAGATTGACCCTCTTCTACCCAGGAACCAAGCATGCCTCAAGCATCGATGTGGACTCCAAAACCATGGCTTGCCGCCGTGCTCGGCGCTGTCTGGCAGCCCGCTGGAATGCTGTATGGTGCTGCGCCGCGATGGGCGGTCGGCTATTACTTTGCCGCCCTGGCGCTTGGGATCGTAGCGCTGGTTTTTTCAAGCCAGCCTGCTGTCGCCCTCAGTTTGAAAATCCTGCTGGTGACGGTGTGCGCTGTGCATGCTTACCGCAACGCCAAGCGTTATCAACCGGTTGCGCGTCGCCCTTGGCATAGCCGACTGCCTGCCATTGTGCTGCTCTATGTGTTGATGTTTGTTCCGCTGCTGATGTTCAGGGCATTTTTGTACGAACCCTTTCGTTTTCCATCGATGTCCATGATGCCGACGATTCCGCGTGGCGCCCATCTGATGGCAAGCAAATGGGGTTATGGGAATTATCAAGCGTTCGGCGTGCCGCTTCTACGGTCCGCGATCTCGTCACCGCTACGACGCGGTGATCTGGTGGTTTTCGCGTATCCGATCGAACCGGAAATACCTTACGTAAAGCGCTTGATCGGATTTCCGGGCGATCATGTCGTGTACAAGAACAAGGTTCTGTCGATCATTGGCATAGCGATCAAGCGAGAAGATCAAGGATCGCAGTTCGACGAGAATAAGCTTCGATATTTAAAGATTTTCCGGGAGACCCTCGACGGCAGGAGTTACTTGACCTTGCTTGATGAAAGCGCCCCTGCCGCCCTGCAACAAGTCCTCCCATTTCCCGACAAGGAGCTGTGCCAGTACGATGCTTCCGGCTTTTCGTGCAAGGTTCCGCTGCAAAGCTATTTTGTACTGGGCGACAACCGCGACAGCAGTTTTGATAGCAGGTATTGGGGCTTTGTTCCGGCAGCCAATATCATCGGTGTGGTCAATCATGTGTTTTAACGTTATTCCGGGATAAGATGCCTTACCTACCTTGCTCAGACGGCGGTCAGCAATGGACTCTGAGCTTGCGTAAAAGCGGGGCCGCGGACTCTTTCCTTATTGAGCAGCAGATATGACAAGCGAGCAATTCGCCGCGAAATAATTTCCTCAGCCAGGATTTTCAAGCGGTCATCGACTCTGCTGCCGTCAAAACCTCCATTCAATGCGCTATTGCGGCGGTTGCAACTGACATGCGGCGCGCGGCACGATGGCGTTTGCGGTAAAACGCCAGCCATTCCGGCTCCCCGACATCTCCGTGACGCGTCTGAGGCCACCCGGCCACATGCTGAAATGGCCTCTTTCTGTTTTGTCGAACGTCGTGTGGATGGCGACGGTCTGATGGCCATACTGCTCCCAAACATTCCGCTTCGATTGGTAGCGCGCATAGTCCTGATCAGTGTTGTATGGCCCATCGTCTATTTGCAGCCAAAGGCATTGCTTCATCTGCGTTGCAGTGGCAGAAGGGCAGGCGGTCATATTCTCGAATTCGATGGTGACATGCGCCACGACCCATAATGCCTTTCCATGGTAGGCATCCGGATTGCCGATCAGCTGGGCCAGCGACACCGGTTCTTCGCATTTCTGGTCGTCTGGTTCGGCCGGTGGTGAAGTGCCTATGCCATGGATCTTTTTTTGAACGCGTTCAGCGTAGGCGGTCTGATCCTTCAGCATCGACGGGAACGAAATTGCAGCTAGCGCCAGGGATAGGGCGCAGGCCAGCATCCCGCCGATACGTGCCCGACCGGCCGCAAATATCGCAGGCGCCAACGCAGTCAATGCCGCGGCGACGATGAAAAAAAAGCGTCCGCTCGGATTGGGTATCATCAAGCCGATCAATGCCAGTATCAGTGCGAATATCCAGAGTGTACGGGCAGATTCCGGTTTCACGATTTTCTTTCGTGTCTATTTGCAGAGAACGAAGTAGCCTAATATTCCCGGCCCGCCGACAATTTCGCACATGCTTCGTTTGAGATAGCGTTCTTCCTGCCGCGCGCCATCTTGATAAGTCGACATGCAAATCAACTGAGCGTCGTTCAGTTTGCACGCATAATCAGCCTTGTACGAAGATGCTTGAACTCTAAAATGAATGGCATTCATGCCAGCGTTTATTAGATGCGTCTGCTTTTCATCGGGAATGCACGTCGTGCATTTGAGGCTGTAGGCCGATCCGGTTTGTTGAACTTCATATACCGTCGCCCTGACTGTATCGGGGGGCTCGTTGACCCATTGTCCGGTGCCTCGGTAACTGCTTCTTTGCCAGAATCCTGCGATCCCACCAGACACGCTCGATGCAGCCACCATGATGTCGGCATCGATTGCATAGAGGCGATCCTGTGCAGTACGCCGATCCGCCGCACTCAGATTTGTCAGCAGATAAAGCCGTAACGATTCCTTTGCGCTGACATATTGCCCGGCAAATTGCTGGGCAACGGCCAGGTTCCAATAGGCGTCGCTCCACCATGGCGCCAATGTAGTCGCTTTGTGAAAGGCATTGGCTGCTTCATAAGCAGGCCTGAGGCTTTTCGCCTGCTTGAACAACGCTTCGCCGATGATGAAAGAGCGCCTCGCTTCTTCAGGAATTGTCGGCTTTGGATTGATCTCTGCGGAGAGTGTGAGGATTTTTTCGCGCAGTTCGGTGGAGTACGGCGATTTTTCCAGTTCCGCGGTGAGTTTTTGTAATTGCTCGCGCGGGGTTTGGGCGAAAACGCCGGACGATAAAGTCAAAAACGTCATGGCAAAAATGATGCGCTTGCCGATAGATTTCATTGTTGGTTCTCCCATCGTTTTTCTAACAGACTTTCATTGAAACCGTTACCGCTGCAAAATCACTTTCCGCCCTGTAAATGGCGGTTGCGCGGTCACGTCCTTCTCAAGCGGAAGCTCTATCGTCAGCGTATCGCCTTCCGTGGAAAATATACCCCGGCCAAAACAAACGATGGCTTTCTGCGAACAGTACGTTGCCGGCATAAAGGCAAGCGCGATGTCATAGCCATATATGTGGCGGCTAGCCGCAAATTGGCGACGTCCGTCCCGCACATGGTACGCTTCAAGATCGTAAACGGTGTTGCCGCCTCTCGCATGCGGGCCCGTGACGTGCGCTTCCAGATAGCCGCTTGGCTGAAGCACGCCACTGCGGAAAACTGCGCCGTTAATCTTTCGCAAAAACGATTTGAATTTCACTTCAAACGCCGCTTGCTCGGACTTGGCGTTCTCGATCCCGAATTCAAGACCGGCGATGCGCCGCTTGGCGTCGGTTATCTGTGCAGAATCGGTAAGGCCGCTCAGATAAAACCCGCAATGGCGTTTGGCGTCTTCCAGTTTCCCCGCTTTTTCGTAAATCGTGCACAGGTCCGAGTAATATCCCGGCACCCAAGGCGCCGCAGCGACGGCTTTCTCATACTCGCGTGCCGCCACAACAAAATCGTCTTCTGATTTTGCATTCCTGAAGGCGAACTGGGCGCGCCCCTCGAATGCGATTGCCGTGTCGGGTAGCGCCGGGGATGGTTTCAACGCCGGCGCCAATTTGATGATGCGTTCGCGCAGCGCATTGTCGCTTGGTGCCTTTTGCAACTGTTCGATCATCTGTTTCAGTTGCTCGCGCTGAGTCTGCGCACAGACATTTTCGCTTAAAGAAAAAAGCGCGGTCAGTAATATGAGTAACTTGCGGCGTGGATTCATCATGTTGGTTATCCTTTATTTTTTTATTTCGCTGCACTATCCAAAAAAAGCGCTGCGTATCCAGATGGCCACCGCCAGCAGTAACAAAATCCCGACAAGTAGAATGATCAATTCAGTCTGATTCCCGAAGCGTGTCGGCTTCGTTGCCTGGTTCGGCTGCTTTGCCGTATCGATTGGGCTGCGGCCGGATAACTTGTGCCAGAGCACCGACACAATCGGCACGATGGTGACCAACAATGCAATCAAGACGAACCAGGCCATCTCCGGTTCTTCACGAAGGAAGTTAAAGAATTCCATCAGTGTAGTGTTGCATGTAGATTGAGACTGATAAAAATGATGGATCTCGCGTCGAATCGAGGCGCCAACCGCAGCAATAGCGAGCTATTGCGAGGATTGGCAACGAAGAGTCGGCGTGAAAGACGCATTTTTATGTCTCAAGAAGAGTGCAACACTACACTAGTCATTAAATGAATATGCCGATGATTCCAAGCCGTCAGCGCCAAACTGCAAGCTGCAGGTATATCGTCCAAACGATCTTGGCTCATGAATCACTGCGCGTCCTTCCATCAGCGGCGTAATCCGGTAATCGTGCCGTGCCGCTTGTGCCTTCACTTGCACGAATGACGTGCCTGCGGCGAGCGAAGTGCAGAAACCCTCCATTTGGCTGGGGCTGGCGATGAATGGCCAGGCGAGCCATCCAAAGAAGGTCAGCAGCAACAGGCCAAGTGCGATTCGGTAACGACTCTTGCGTGATAGCATACTCATGGCCTGTCGCACTTTGTGATGGTGGTTGCATGCATTTGTGCGCGATAGTGGAGCATCATTATTTCGCTCCCGAGAGTTTGCGCTTGGCGGACAACCCGTAGATGCGGTCCTGTACTTCGCGCTTTTCCTTGTCGCTGGGATTGCTTAATAAGTAAAAATTGAAGGCTTGTTCGGCCGCGTCGTATTTCTCGGCCAGCTCTTGCGCCACACCGAGGTTGTAATAGGCGTCGCTCCACCATGGCGCCACCTTGAGCGCTTCGCTAAAACTTTGTGCCGCCAGAGACTGCTGCGCCGGATTCTTTGCCGCCTTGACGATGGCCGAGCCTTCGACGAAATGTTTGCGCGCTTCTTCGGGAACGGCGGGTGCGGGCTTGATTTCGCCGGCGAGTTTGATGATGAGGCTGCGAATATTCTTGTTGTCCGGCTTGTTTTTGAGTTGCGAGGTCAGTGGCACAAGTGCGGGAAGCGGATTGCCCCTGGCTTGCTTTAACATGTACTCCTCCAATTTCTCGGCAACATGAATCTCCCGCTTGTGCATGGCCACGTCATGAACAGATAATGCCCAATCAATCGGATTCCTAAAATTTATTTCGGTATTCACATTCGCGCCTTTGGACAGTAACAATACGGCTATGTCTTTTTTGGCATGCATTTCGGTATTGGATAGCGGAGTCATTCCCTTGAATGTCTTTACGTTGGCATCCGCACCGTTGGCCAGCAACCACCTAGCCATGTCTTCTGCTTTTTCTCCATTCAACACGACCCAATACAATGGGGTGCCGCCATCATTCTTGGTTCGAGCATTGATATCGGCACCTTTGGCCAGCAACAACGCGGCAATGTCCTTCCTTCCCGCATAGGCTGCTGTATGCATGGGCGTCCATCCGTTCGAATCTTTGGCATTAATATCCGTGCCATTGGCCAGCAAGCTCGCAATTTCTGCGTCGCTTCCCTTTTTTATCGCTGCTACAAGGGTGTCGTTATCTGCTCCGTAGGCACTGGTAACGAGAACACAAAATACGATAACGAGAAAGCGAATGTGTTGTTTCATGGCGCGTGCCTGAAGTGAGGATTGAACATTGAAATCATTGTGTTTCACGTTTTCGCAGCAGCATCGGTGTCATTCCCGGCTCCGGGCGGAAGGCTACGCCATTTTCCTGCAGTATCGTATTCAGTTCCTTGTTGCTTATATAAAGTCGCCGCAGCGGCCCCTGGTTGGAATCCATCATTTCGTACCAGGTTTCTCCCGCATGTTGAAAGGTCTTGGTGAGCACCACTTGGTGGCCGCCGGATACATTGCCATTCGCCGGCACCACATTGACCAGTAGCGGGCGCCCTTCTTTCAGAACCTTGGCGAAATCCGCGCTGCGCACGACCTCGACTTGGCCAAAAGCTTCGGCCAGCATGATGACTTCGCCACCTGTGAGTCCTTTTTTCTCGATGGTTTGTTGCGGGTTTGCGCGCTCGTCGGCTTTGCGCCATTCTCCCTGGCGGATCAGTTCAGCCGCTCGCGCGGCGGCCACGCCATACGGCAGGCCCGCAGCATTGGCTAACGCAAAGACGGCGCAGTCCTGATGCCGGGTTTGTTGGCCTGCGCCGGGAAAACCCTGCCCGTCGCCTTGCGCCGCCAGGCGTGCGAGATCTTCCTTCTGACCGCGGGTAAGCACGGCCCGCCATGCCTGTACGATTTGATCGCTTGTGGCAGGATCGCCGTCCGATGCCAAGTCGTTCAGGGCTTTATCCAATCGCGCTTGCTCTTCGGAGCTCCATCCCAATTGCCTGGCCAGCGCGTTCATGCTGTTGATGATGCGTTTGATGTGTATCGCGAATGCCGCGTCAATGTCATCCGCCAGCTGGTCCATGCCGGTGCGTAATGTCTCGACGTCGGCGTTGAATTGGCGTTGTTTGGTCAGGCAGCCTTGATGTTGGCTTGAATCTTTTTTTATCTTGGAACATGACTGATTCAGGGCCTCGCCTTGCTCGATTAACGCCAGCTTGCGCAGGGCCAGCGGTTGACGCTGGACGATGAGCGGTGCGCGAAGATCATCGGCTAGCGTCAGCGGAATTTCCGGCATGGCCGGTATCCCCGCATAGCCGCAGGTGCCGGAAAAAAGCAAAACTGCGGTGAGAAGAAATTGAATTTTTTTCACACATGTCCCCCCTTTGAAATAATCAACCCCCTACTGGGCATTTGTTTTAGGTTTACGGCGCGGCCTGGGTGTCTCATCGCGGGTATCGACGCTGATGCTGGTGAGCTCGCCTTTTTCCAGTTGATTATTGGCGAGAATGAGTTTGGCCAATTCCTTGCGGTCGCGTTCTTGTTGGGCAATGTCGCTTTTGGTTTTGCCGGTGATTTTCTGGCTGTTGACTTGATTCAGCTCGCGCTGGACGCGACGCATTTTTTCTTCCGGCGTTTCGGGAGCGGAAGTGTCCTTCGTCTGCGCATCCGCCTGTCGCTCTTTCATGCGCCCCGCGATCACGGTGGCTTTCTGCAGCAGCTGGCGTTCGGTTTCTTTGACGCGTTCGACGTCGACTGCTTTGCCTCGCATGTCAGGAAATGGCGGGGCGGCTCCACATTCCACACTGGGCCGTTGGCCGTCGAGCGCGCGCAACGCCTCAGTGGCCAGGAGGTTGAATTCGCCGATATCCCCTTGGCCCTGCAGTGCTGCCAAGGCGCTGCCGGCGATGGAGGCGGCGCAATGCAATTGTTTCCATGCGGTGTGTTGTCCGGAATCTGCGCCGCTGCGATCCGCGACTTTCAGCTCCTTCAAACCGGCATGGGCGTTGCTGCTGCCTTTGAGTTCGGTATTGGTTAATCCGGCACTGCCTTTGAGTCCGCCGTCGTTGGCCGAGGCGGAGGTTCCGATGTGGCCCTTCAGTGTCGCAGCCGTTGCGTCACGGTTGCGAATGAACTCGGCATCTTTTTTGCGCTTTTCTTCTGCCAGACGTTCGCGCTCGATGCGCTCCGCTTCCGCCTGGCGTTGGCGTTCGGCCTCTGCCGCCTGCTGGGCGCGGCGCGCGGCTTCATGATCATAGCTGGGAGTAGACGTAGAACCGCCGGGGGACCTATTGCATTTGCCGTCCCAGCTGTTATAGGCGAGGTTGGCGGGTAGGCCACAGGCTCTTTTTTGCTGCGTCCACCATGCCGGCTCGGCTGCCGCAGCCGGCACGGAAGCGAGGAAGGCAATGCCTAGCATTGCCAGAAACACCAGGCGCATCCCGATTTTGTGCGTATGGGCCATCCTTGTTCCCTGTGCGGTATGTTGAATCTGATCAATATAGTTGTGTCCGGTTAAAAGTCAAACAAAATCATTTGCTTATCCTCATTTGAACGAGACTCGATTACACCGCGGAGAGGGGCTGCATCAACACTGATCCACAACAAAGCGAATCGACTTCCGTTCGTCTAATTTAGGATGTCAATCATGAGCACGTCTTTGCATTACGGCAAACGTCAATCCGGTTCAACGCCATAACCAGATCAGGAGACAAATAATGTTGCATGAGGAAGCGATTCGAATTGCCGAATCAACCAAAAACAAGCATGGCACCACTCCCGCGGCATGGCTTGGCCGATGGACGAATCAAATCGGATCCACGATGGATCTTGAAATCAATGGAAGCGACGTGTCAGGGCTCTATACCAGTTCGACCAGTGGGATCGGGCACGGCGGCGAGATCAAGGGACAGCTGAAAGGCTACGTGGCCGATGACCTCATTTCGTTCACGGTATTGTGGCCAGGCGGCTCAATTACCGCTTGGACAGGACAACTCGTCGGCGACGACGTCGCCCCAACAATCAAGACGCTTTGGCATTTGGTCACTGACATCCCCGACGCGGATGAACCGACACGGCTTTGGACATCAACGTTGGCCGGGGCAGACGATTTCAAACGCTGAGCCACTAACGGCCTCATTACCCATCAAACTCAATTCATTTTTTATTTGCGCAGCGGATACGGCGATGGCGCGGTTAATTCCACGATTCCCGATTCAGCTTCCGCCCACTGAAAACGAAGATCCTTCATAGCGGCCCTGAAACAGATTGATGCGTTTTCCGATAAACATCGTTACTTCATTTTCAAGCGCTCTGTATTGCGGCGTGCCGTTTTGGTATGCATATGACCTTCCCAATGTGACGACACGGGCCGTACCTGCACCTACCACTTGCGATTGGTGATAGCCGGACAACAATACGGCGGCAATCCGGACGCCCGGTTCGGAAACCAGGTTCCAACGCACCGGCTCATACGAACTCAGGACCAGCACTACAGGCTTGGGGGAGCGACGGATACGCACCTCAACCTGCCCGGTCCTGGACTCTCCTGAGCGCTTGGACGCATTCGCAGCCTGATATACGCCAATCGCTTCAACTTGCGCATCTTTTGCCAGGTCAGCCAGCGGGGCGGTGCCTCCCAAGCGATATGCGCTGCTCGATGCGACCGCGCCTGACGGATACGCCGCATCATTCTGTTGTCCACGCTGCATCCGATCAAATTCCTCCAGCTTGCGCTGGTTCGCCTCTTCGGTTGCCGCTGCGATGAACTTGTCTAACGTCACTGCTTCACCGAGCGGGAGTTCGTCCAGCAAAGCCACCTTCGATTCGGAAATCACGGCCTGTCTTTTCAACGATGGAACGTAAATCACCCTTTCAGAAATAAGCTTGGTGCGATCCACCGGGGTCAGGCTGCGGCTGCCAATGGAATACAGGAACGAGCGGGCGCCGTTGCCGATGCTCGATCTCATGTAACCGGTAATGAATATTTTGTCGGGGTCGGCGGTCGGTATAGCCGCTTGCAATCCAAAAGGTTGGAATATAATTTTTTCATGATCGAGACTCGTGGTTGATATGAGCATCAGGTCTCTGTTCACGCTGAACAAATATTGTCCATCGGCGCCAAGATTAGCTGTATTGGGGGACCATCCGCCGGTAATCGGTTTTTCTTCAATCAGATTGATGGTCAGTTCCTGCTCCTTCTTTACCAGCTCTATTTTTGAAATGGCGCGGTACGATCCCACCAGGAATTGATTTTCGCTGTCCGCAATCCGTATTACTTTCGATTGTGACTGTCCGATTTCCGGCACAGGCGTCTCTTTGCCGGTAGAAAAATCGAGCAGCATGACCTTGTTGTTATCGCTTGTGTTGTAAAGTGCCGCTCGATTGTCAAGCCACTGGATTTCGTGGCCGCGTAATTTAGCCAGTTCAACCAGTACCGCTCCGGTTTCAGCACTGCGTATCTTGACGCGGCCATCGGCGCCCGATGTAAACAAACGGCCGTTGGGAGAAAGCGCACCCGACTGGCCCGCCGGTTTCGGTTCCTCGAACAAAGGCTTGCCGAGCTCCATGTCGATAATCTGCAGGCTTTTCTGAGTCACGAACAGTGCTACGCCGGCCTTCTCTGCGAACACCGCCGACTGTATATGTCCGTCACCGATCAGGTATTTTGCGGGTGCGGCTGGTATCGGCCTGAGCGATGGCATTGCGAGCAGGATGCCGGTGCGGCGCAAGCCTATCCATTTCGCGATATCGGCGTCGGCCTCGTTGAAGCACGTGCGGCTGGGAAATTTCTTCAGTATCTGTTCCGTCGAGGCTAACCACGATGGGGAATAACCCTTCGAACAGGAAAGCGCGCGCAATTTGAGCCTACCGGAAAATTCTTGTTCCAGGCTCTTGCGTTGATCGGATGGTGCAGCTGCAAGCAGATCATTTTTGGCTAATGTAATTTCCGAAGCGGGAGGAATGGCCGCGTTGATTTTTCCTTCCGGACTGAAAATTCCAACGTCACAGCCGCTGAATACGATAACGAGCAAAGTCGCCAGGATCAACTTGATTGAAGAACGATGCATTCGGTGACTCCCTTGTTTATATTTATTGGATCTGCGTGCCCCGCTCCGCTTTTCTTCGGATGCGGTAGCCTGCATCATTGTTCATCTGTTGCCGGTCACGCCGGGGAAACGATGGCGGCACAATCTTTGCGCAATGGTCATCTCACTTTCCTGCACCGCTATGGATGGAGGATGTTTTTGGTTGGCGAGCCATGCGTTGTATTCGTTCGTGACGCATTTGATCAGCTTGGCCTGCTGCTGTTGGGCTATTTCGATATTGGCGGCGCCACCATCGGGATACGGAGCCGATGAAGCGCCGACCATGGCACTTGATGATGCCTCCCGCTTTATCCTCTTGGTCCGCTTCGGCTCGCGCCGCGAATAAGCAGAATACGCTTCTTCAGACGAGCGGGAAACGGATCGGTCGCCGCTCGCTGGTTTGACGTTGATTGCCTCGGCGTTGTTGCCGCAGATGCGATCCGAAAAAATCACCTTGCCATCTTCGACGCAGCGATAGGTTTCAGCCCGTGCGGCAAACGCCAGTACAAACGTGCCGAGAACGAACAATACATGGCGGCCGCGAAATTTTATTCTTGACATTGAATACAATTCCATTTGTATTTTCATGCGATATGTTGTGGTCTGCCAACCGATGGAAAAGAATAGTGATGGCGTTTGGCAAAATGCCGATGGCAAGATGTGCCGACGCAAGCGGCATTTTGTCAGGCGCCATTATTTTTCGTTGAAATCCAAGGAGAGTCTAAGGCTAGATACCAATGCTGTCCAGCCCAAGAAGACCCGCTGTTGTCGCCGCAGCAGCCCCCCATATTCAGGGGATATTTTCACGGGCGGCGGAGTCCGATTTTCAAGATCGACCGAATTACGGAGCTTAAAAATGGCGGCATGCTGAACCCTGTAATTCTTCAGGAATTACTGTGGCCGACAACATCCTCCGCATCGACATTGTGATTCCCTGCGCCGTATAATCCGGTTTGTGAGCGGGTGTCGCTCAATGGCGGGGCGGGCGCTTTTCGAGCTTGCGCCATATCCGTGGATTATCCCGGCGTGCCTTCCGCTTAAGAGGGTCTAACAAAATATGACAAGCAAAGCAATTCGCCTCGGAATAATCAGCGCGGTACAGGAAGAGCAAGCCGGCCTGATCGAGAGCATGCAAGACACGCAAACGCTCACAAGGGGAATGCGGCACTACATCAGCGGCCGCTTGTGGGATACCGACTGCATCTGTGTGTTGTCCCGCATGGGAAAAGTGGCCGCCGCCGCGACGGCGGCCATGCTGATCGAACGCTTCGATGTCAGTCACATCATCTTCACCGGCGTGGCGGGTTCGGCTGATCCTGACATATGCGTTGGCGATCTGGTGATTGCAACGCATCTGGTCCAGCATGACATGGACGCTTCGCCGCTGTTCCCCCGTTTCGAAATCCCCCTTACAGGCTTGTCGCGATTTTCCACGGATGCGGCATTATCAGCGCGGCTTGCCGTGGCTGGACGGGACTTTCTCAGCCAGGATTTTCAAGCGGCCATAGACTCGGTTGACCGGGAAAAATTCCGGCATGTGCAACCGCGTCTGCATCATGGCCTGATCGCCAGCGGCGATGAATTTGTCAGCAGCCGTGCGCGGCTGCTTCAGTTGAAACAAGGTTTGCCGGATCTGCTTGCGGTTGAAATGGAAGGCGCCGCGGTGGCCCAGGTGTGTCACGAGTTCGGCATTCCGTTCGCGATCATACGCACCATTTCCGACGACGCCGATGAAAGCTCGGCCGTGGACTTCATGCGATTCATTGAAAAGGTGGCGGCGCGCTATGCGTTCCATGTGGTTCGACGCTTTTGCCATGCGCCCTGATCCATTCTGGAAATAATTGTCTTCAGAGATCCTGCGCGTCAAACTACAGATTCTTCGATCGAAAATGAGACGTTTTAAATTTCCATGGACGTCAAATGCCGTTCGATAAGCAAGCGTCACGCGTCGTGCATACGATACGGGGATGACTTCCCCTTGCGACCGCCGCCTGCTTCCGGCGCGTCGAGTCTCATCGTGCTGAAATCAGTGCGAACCCGCTTCTAGAACGCGTAATCAATGCCCAGGCTGATGCCATTCCTCGTGTAGAAATCACCTTGACGCGTATGGCCGACAGCATAGTGCGTCGACCAGTTGCGATCCAGCCAATGACGGCCGAAGACAGCAATCGTCCGGACATCCGCCAGCACGATGCCGGTGCCTATGTTCGTTGCTTCGCGGCCGCCCGACAACGACACGCTGACCGAATTTCCATCGCCATAATAATAACCGCCGCGCAGTTCGGTGCTGTTTGCCGAACTTCCGAATGCCCGCGAGGGCCGGACACCCAAGGCCCAACTGAAGTCGGAAAAATAGTGCTCCAGCATCAACAATCCCTGGTTCACTCGCACATCGTTGAACTCCGTCGTCTTCAGGCCGCCATGCACCAGCCATGCAGGCGCGAATTCATATTGCAGCGTACCGCCGAGTGAGTAGCGCGCAAGGACACGGTGAGTGGGACTGAAATCGCCTCCGATGCTTCCGCTTAGTTTGGATGAAATCGGAGAGGAATACATCGCGCTGAACTGGGAATCACGCCGGTCGAAACGGCGGGCTTCCGTGATCGCCGCATCGAGAATTCGCCGCGAACCGAAATTTCTGTTCAGCCGCACGCTGTAGTCGTGCCAACTCGGTTGCGTGCCAGTCAGGTTTTCATAGGAGCCCGAGAAGCCCACCCTCGTGCGCTGGTCCGAGGCGGCAGGTTGCGCTGCCTGCGGCGGCGCGCCGGGAGAGGCAACGCCTGTGCCGCCGGGCGACACATTGCTTGGCATTGGCGATGCCTGCTGGGCCATGGCGAGAACAGGCACATAAACACCGAGGGCGAGAAAGGCTGCCTTAATCAAGCTCATTTTTATTCTCCAGGTAGCAGCAAGCACGATCACAAGTGGAAACGGCAAGTTTCCGTCACAAAAAAATCCAAGTATAAAATCGGTTAATCAGATGCAACATGATTTAAGACAAACGTTCTCCTTTTGCTGAAACACCTCATATAAGCAACTTTAACTCGCAGCCAAAATAGCACCGCCTCGCCGCATTACCTTACATTCCGCACGAATTTGTCCCATCCTTTGTCGCCACGCAAAAATTGCCATGAGCCGCGCAATCCGGCATACATCAGGATAGGCCGATAAACAAACAGGTCTATCGGGCCAAGAATCAGCAAGCGAAGCAGGTCACGGACGCGATATCGACGATATGCCTGATCGTACAAAAGGACCGCGATGGTCGACGGAATCGCATTGGCAAAAACCACAATGCCCAGAAATACCGCATACAAAGGCCAGTTGACCTGGCCCATGACGATGAGCAGTGCCAGCGCGATGAAGGACAGGGTTTGCATCAGCGGTGCGAGCGCTTCGAAGACAAGGTAGTACGGCACGCCGAGCATGCCGACGATGCCATAGCGCGGACGCAGAAACATGCGCCGGTAATGCCACACCGTTTCCAGCGTAACGCGCTGCCACCTTGCCCGCTGGCGCACCAGGGCGGATGCGTTATCCGGCCCCTCGGTCTGTGCCACCATCTCTTGCAGCGACACGATGCGATACGGCCGTTTCTCTCGCAGGAATTTTTCATGAATGCGAAAGGTCATTTCAATGTCTTCGCAGGTGAATTTATTGGAGAAGCCGCCGGCTTCGGCGATCACGTCGCGGCGCCACAGCGCGAATGCGCCCGGCGCGCACAACATCGACCCGAGCTTGCTCCATGCGAGGCGATACACAATGAAGGAACGCATCAGGTCGAGATGCTGGAGCCGGCCCAGCAGATTGCGGTCGAGCGCATGCGGCCCTTGTTCTGCGCCGATTCCCGGCGTGTGATTGATGCCGAACAGGCTGGTGACGCCGACCACGACGGCGGGGTCCTTGACCACGAGCGCCATGGCTTTCAACAACGCGTCGCGAACATAGATGGTATCGCCGTCGACGCAACACACGTAACGGTGCCGGGCAAAACCGAGCGCGCAATTGATGGCGCTGGCCTTGCCGCCGTTGCGCTTGTGCAGAACCAACAGCCGCGGCTCTACCGGGCTGCTGTAACACACCACATCCTTGTACCCGTTTGGCAGCGGCCGGCCGCCGGCATCGCTGCGTTCGAGACCATATTTCCGGCTCAGCAAGCCCAGCGTATTGTCGGTTGATCCGTCATCGACAAGGATGACTTCGAATTCCGGAAAATTCTGATGCAGCAGTGAATCGACTGCGGCAAGTACGCCGGTTTCTTCGTTATAGGCAGCCACCAGAATACTGACCGTCGGCGTAAAGCGGGATCGGGCGAGACCGGCATGGTCTTCGAAACGTTGCTGCTGGCTTCGGTAGCGTCCTTCGATCAACGCCAGCGCCAGCATGGTCAACATGACGATGGCAACCAATCCGACATAGGCCAAAGACAGTATGAATATGACTTCGACCAGGCTGACCATCCATTGCGGTGCCGTCATCATGGCCGCCCTGCCTCCGATCCTGTTTGCATGCGTGTTTTCTTGATGGCATTGTCGATCGAATAGGCATGCACGTGATCCATGCCCCCAAAGCTTGTCCGGAGAAACCCGTCGGCAGCCTGGAACCGGCCCGGCGCGGCGAGCGAAGGCGGCTGCTCCATCGAAGAGAGCACCTCCCTGGCGGCCAGACGCACCCGCCATTCCGGGTCCTCCAGCATGGCAACCAGCGAGCCGCGGAATTCCGGCCGGTTGAGTCGGCCCAGCGCCCTGACCGCATGCACCCGAACAAACGCAACGTCGTCATATAACAGCGTCAAGATGGTCAGCGCCTCATCGGATGCTTTAAGCATCCCCAGGGTTTGTACAACCGCCTTGCGTATTACCGGATCGGGATCCTCCGCCATGCGTGCTATTTTTTGAACATGGCGCTCCCCTCCTCCGCCATGGCGGGCCAGCAGGACCACTGCCCAATAGCGAACCGGCGCGCTGTCCAGGTCGAGCAAGGGTTCGAGCAAACCGTCGAGCGGGATCTTGAAATTGTCGAGCTGGCGGGCGATGAAGGACGGAAGAACCAGATTCAGGCGCAACGCCGTCACCAGCCGCTCGGCAGCGCGCATATCCTGCAGCCGCCCGAGAAACACGGCGGCGCTCGACGCGACATCGGGGTCCTTGTCCTGCAGCGCATCGAACAATAGATCGTGAGCGCAGTCCGCCTTTACCTGGGCCAGGATCGAGAGCGCGGAGATGCGTTCCCAACGATCCGTTTCCGGACGCGGTTCCGATGCGATCGTAAAGACGTTTGCCCCCCATCGGGCCAGTGCATGCACCGCAAATACCTGGGCAACTGGCGCATATACCGCAACGTCCGCGGCAGTCCGGTAGACCACCGGTTGCGGCAGCCGGGTGATGATGGGCAGGACCAGATCCGATCTGGTTTTGGCATTCAGCATGACCGGCTGGGAATGGCCCAATTCCAACATGGCTTTGCCAAGCAGCTTGTTGCGCCGTTCATGACGCAAGCGGCTCAGCACGACATAGACAGACAGGCCCAGCCATGCGAGGAATACCAACAAAAACACGCTGACTAGAATCGAATACATGCTAAAAACATTTCCCGATGGGATAACTCCACGACTTCCATCAGCCGGTCTGCCGCAGCGGCCGATATGCTCCGGTCATGCTGCGCTGGCCATCTGCAGCTCCATGATGCGGTCGATGATTTCCGCGAGGCCGGTCCGAGGCCGGTAACCCGTGGCCTCCTGCAGGCGCCGCAGGTCCGGGATGCGCCGAACCATGTCCTCGAAGTTATCGTCATACGCTACATCGTAGGGAACAAAAACAATCTTCGAGCTGCTTCGCGCCTTGTCCTTCACCAGTCGGGCGAGGTCAAGAATGGTGATTTCGTCGCACGCGCCGATGTTGAAAACCTTGCCGTAATTATCGGCTCGTGTGACGAGGCGCTTGATCGCCCAGACGACATCATCGACATAGCAAAAGCAGCGTCGCTGGCTACCGTCTCCGTACACGGTAATGGGCTGCTCGGCCAAAGCCTGCTCGATGAAGCGGGGCAGCACCATCCCGTAGCGAGCCGATTGCCTGGGCCCTACCGTATTGAAATGGCGGCCCACTACGACAGGTAGCTGGCGTTCCCAATGGTAGGCGAGCGCGAGATACTCATCGATTGCCTTGCTGCACGCGTAGGACCACCGCCCCTTGTTGGTTGGGCCGAGCACCAGATCCCCATCTTCGGTGAACGGAAGATCCCTGGATTTTCCGTAAACTTCCGAGGTGGATGCGACGTAGACGACTTTTCCTTTCTCGCTCGCCAGCTCAAGTACGTTGCTGGTCCCGACGACGATGTTGTGGATGGTGTTGATCGGGCTCTCCAAAACCCGACGCGTCCCTACCACCGCAGCAAGATGGCAAACATAGTCCGCTCGATCGATGAGGTCGGCCATCAGTTGCCGATTCATGATCGTATCGACCGTCAGCGTGAATCGTGGATGATCAAGCACCGACTGCAGATTCTGCAACGAACCTGTCGACAGATCATCGATTACCTGCACGGTTTTTCCATCGGCAAGTAAAGATTCGGCGAGATGAGACCCGATGAATCCGGCGCCGCCGGTAATGAGATACGTGCTGGACATTCATGACCTTCGTTAGCTCAGGTTACTCAAAGGACACGGTATGACTGGTGCAATCGGGGAAATTCAAATGCCCATTACCGCTCACAAACCTGTGTTCTCACGATAAAGTACATCCAGCATCTGCTCAATAGAAAAGCCGACGATTAAAGCCACTGCCAGCTTGTTCGTTAATCTATCTCAAAGGCGGCATCGCGATTACAACTCGATAATTTCCCGCACTTAAAATTTCAACAGGCCGGAACACATGCCGTCATACATGCGATCGTGCGGGGTTTCCGAACAAGAAACATTGCGTTCCCACATGCATGTGCGTGAATCTGCCTTGCGTCAATCCTGCTTGCGCCAGCCCGACTTATTATTGATCGGCGTCCTCTGATTTCTGTTGCACGGTGACGCTCAGTAACCGTGGACATTAGAAATGAGTGGGGGGGGGTGGATTGCGCGAAGCGAACGACAGATATGTCTTCATCATCAAGACCATCATCGGGAACCAGGGATATTGCCGGTTCGCGGCCCCTTCATTTTCACTACGCTGTTTTCCGACCAATTATCGATATGCGTTTAATCTCTCCAGAGCACGTGGCGTTATGTATCAATCCGCCGCCTGAAAGCACCTCCCCATGCCAGTGATTGCAATTGTCGGCCTGGGATATGTCGGGCTCCCCCTGGCCGCCGCGTTCGGTCGTTTGATGCCAACCATAGGATATGACCTGGCTGAGGAAAGAATTGAAAACTGTCGCCGCCATGTCGATCCAAGCGGCACGGTGAGCTACGAAGACTTGCGCGCGGCCGAGCAATTGATATTCACATCCGATGCGACGGAACTTTCTAGAGCGGACTTCATACTTGTTGCGGTTCCAACGCCGATCGACGCGGCACACAAACCGGATCTGGCGCCGTTGATCGGTGCAAGCACAAGCATAGGCCGGCACATGAAATCCGGCACGACGGTTGTCTATGAATCGACGGTCTATCCGGGCGCGACCGAAGAAATCTGCATTCCGGTCATCGAAAAAACATCCGGGCTGCGATGGCGAAAGGATTTTCAAGTCGGATATTCGCCCGAGCGGATCAATCCCGGCGACAAGAAACATATCCTGGCCAATACCGTCAAGGTCGTTTCGGGAGACAGCCCGGAATGCCTGGAGCAGGTGGCATCGCTGTATGAAAAAATTGTCGACGCCGGCGTACACCGGGTCTCATCCATCCGGGTCGCGGAAGCGGCGAAAGTCATCGAGAACACGCAGCGCGACCTGAACATCGCGTTGATGAACGAGCTGGCGCTGATATTCAACATGATGGGACTCGATACGATCGAAGTTCTGGAAGCGGCCGGCACGAAATGGAATTTCATGCCGTTCCGTCCCGGCCTGGTCGGCGGGCATTGCATCGGTGTCGATCCCTACTATCTGACTCACAAGGCCGAGATGCTTGGTTACCATCCCGATGTGATTCTGGCGGGGCGCCGCATCAATGACGGCATGGGAAAATTCCTGGCTGCGCAGACCGTGAAACTGATGATCCAGAATGGCAGCCAGATCAAAGGCGCAAAGGTCAATATCCTGGGAATCACCTTCAAGGAAAATGTACCGGACCTGAGGAATTCGAAGGTGATGGATCTGATCCATGAACTCGTGTCATTCGGTGTGCAAGTGCATGTACATGATCCGGTGGCAAACGCGCGCGAAGTTCGCCTCGAACACGGAATCGAACTTGCCGCTTGGGATGAACTGCCTGAAGCGGACGCCATTATCGTGGCGGTGGCACATCAGACCTTTCTGCAAACGACGATTGGCGACTATCGGCCAAAAATCAAGCCGACCGGCTGCTTCATCGATGTGAAGTCATGTTGCGACATCAATGCCTTGCGCGAAACCGGCCTGACGATATGGCGATTGTGACGGTTTGCGGCGCATGGTGAAGCAGGGGTTTTGCGAGGCACGGCCTCGCGCCTGCGCAAAGGAGTATTGCCTTGCAAGGCAATACTCCTTTGCCATGCCTGCGTAACGGTCCGGCCTTGCCAAAACCTCGGTAATTCATAGTCAGACTTCGGTTACCGGAGATTCGTTTTTGCGCGATGACTTTTTTGCCAAACCGATATTTTTCCACGATACGAAAAGACAATTCCATATTGTGCAATATGACCTCGAAACAAATCAGGAAATCCATTCCATTTTTCGGGAAAATGTTTCACATGGCAAAAAACAATATATAAGTCATTGGAAATAAACAGATTAATTTAAGTCATATGTCTTATATAAGACCTAGCCGAGATTCAAAAAAATGGCTATTATTCTTCCATGCAATTTTGTTCCGATTTCACCACCCTGTTTTTCGTACAAGAATGAACAGAGGTACCGACTCTCAATACGTTTTTTTCAATCTGCTTCATTATTTAGGATATGCACATGTCACAGTATCAAGACGATATCAGAGCCATTGCCGGTCTGAAAGACAAAGAAGGTAGTGCCTGGAACGCGATTAATCCTGAGTCCGCTGCACGCATGCGCGCTCAGAATAAATTCAAAACTGGTCTGGATATCGCCAAGTACACCGCCAAGATCATGCGCGATGACATGGCGAACTACGACGCCGACTCGTCCAAGTACACCCAGTCCTTGGGTTGCTGGCACGGTTTTATCGGTCAACAGAAGATGATTTCCATCAAGAAGCACTTCAATAGCACCGACCGTCGCTACCTGTACCTGTCCGGCTGGATGGTTGCTGCGTTGCGCTCCGAGTTCGGCCCGTTGCCTGACCAGTCCATGCACGAGAAGACTGCTGTTTCCGCTCTAATCAAAGAGCTTTACACTTTCTTGCGTCAAGCTGATGCACGTGAGCTGGGCGGTTTATTCCGCCAATTGGACGGTGCTCAAGGCGCCGCCAAGCAAGCTATCCAGAACCAGATTGACAACCACATCACGCACGTAGTGCCAATCATTGCCGACATCGATGCCGGTTTCGGCAATGCTGAAGCGACCTACTTGCTGGCCAAGCAGTTTATTGAAGCGGGTGCATGCTGTATCCAGATCGAAAACCAGGTTTCCGATGAAAAGCAGTGCGGCCACCAAGACGGTAAAGTAACGGTTCCTCACGAAGACTTCCTCGCCAAGATCCGCGCCATACGTTACGCGTTCCTGGAGCTGGGTGTTGACGACGGCATTATCGTTGCGCGTACCGACTCGTTGGGCGCCGGCTTGACCAAGCAAATCGCGGTAACGCATGCGCCAGGCGATTTGGGCGATCAATACAACTCCTTCCTGGACGTTGAAGAAGTTTCTACTGAATCGATGAGCAACGGTGACGTTGTCATCAAGCGCGACGGCAAGCTTCTGCGTCCCAAGCGTTTGCCTAGCAACTTGTTCCAGTTCCGCGCTGGCACCGGTGAAGAGCGTTGCGTACTGGATTGCATTACATCTCTGCAAAACGGTGCCGACTTGCTCTGGATCGAAACCGAGAAACCGCATATTGCCCAGATCGGCGGCATGGTCAAAGCAATTCGTAAAGTTATTCCAAATGCCAAGCTGGTTTACAACAACAGCCCATCCTTCAACTGGACGCTGAACTTCCGTCAGCAAGCTTACGACAGCATGAAGAGCGCAGGCAAAGATGTTTCTGCTTACGATCGCACTCAACTGATGAGCGTTGAATACGACACAACCGAATTGGCGATTGCCGCAGATGAAAAAATCCGCACTTTCCAAGCTGACTCAGCGCGTGAAGCCGGTATTTTCCATCACCTGATTACGCTGCCGACCTATCACACTGCTGCATTGTCGACCGACAACCTGGCAAAAGAGTACTTCGGTGACCAAGGTATGCTGGGTTATGTTGCTGGCGTTCAGCGCAAGGAAATCCGTCAGGGTATCGCTTGTGTCAAGCATCAGAACATGTCCGGTTCGGACATCGGTGATGATCACAAAGAGTACTTCAGCGGCGAAGCTGCCCTGAAAGCATCCGGCAAAGACAACACGATGAACCAGTTCTAACAACTGACTCCAGTGTGAAAAAAGCTCGCTACTGCGAGCTTTTTTTTGTGTGCCCTGCATGGGCGCAGGATTGAAGGCTCCATGTGCTCGCACCATGAGAGCTGCGCATGGATAATCCGTTGTTGAATCTTCCGCCGCTGGAGGAAAATTTACAGTTCACCGAATTACCTGCCTCGCCGCCCGCAGCAGACTCAAGTGGTCAAAGCCGGCTTGCCGGGGCAAGGCCTCTCGATTGAAGGATCAGGCCTAGCAGGATATGCATCGTGTTCCCATCCGCCTACGCGCTGGCAGCTGGAGGCCAGCCAATACGTGCCGCGCGCAGGAGGCTGGCCTTAACGACCAAGCGGTGAAATGGAGCAATGATAAAAATGTAGGCTCGTCCTAAGCGGTTGTGACAGTGGACAACGGTTGAAACAATAAGCTGACGGCTGCTTCCTGACGAAGGCCCGGCAGAACATAGAACCGAAACCCTGAAATCGAGGTGCGTGTCGTCCTCCCCCAATACGATCTCGGTCTCGTGCGTGCTGTAGATCTTGAAAATGCCAACTCGATTGGCTTTGGCATCATTGGCAAGTGATGCCAGGTGCTTGGCAGTCTTGAGGCCAAAGCACGCGACGATAGTGTCTCTGACTTTCGTGAGCCTTCCAATCCAAGATGGCTGGTGCGAGAAGATGAACCGAGCCAACAAATCCGGATCGCTTGATGCATCTGCAGGGAGCCGAATCGCAAATGCGTCCGCGAGGTTCACCGACTTGTAAATGTGGGCGATACCGGAATGCGAGGGAAGTGCCACGGGCGTTACGAGATTGAATTCGCTGAGCATGAATGGGGGCAGTTTCTGAGGTTTAACGTTTGACATGAGCGGCGGCTGGAAGCAAGCGAAGCTCGCTGGAAGGGTTAGCCGTCTGGTGACCGAAAGCTGAGGCTGTCATTTTTCGGCTTCGCTCCAGGGACTGCAGATATCAATAAGGCAGCCGTTTGGGTCGACGGTTAGAAAGCGTCGCTGACCATAAAACTCGTTCTTCGGCTCTTGGACTATAGTTAGGCGCAACGACATCGCCTTGGAGTAGACGGCATCTACATCTGGAACAACGAACGTGATGTACATGCCCGTTGGCGCGTTCTGAAAGCGCGCTGGAACAAGCTCACTGGTTCGGGAAATGATCCCGAACTCAAGCTCATGGTTTGTAGGGCAACGCAGCTGAACATACCAGTCACTGTCGTAGTTCACTTCGAACCCGAGAAGCGCGACGTAGAACTCTCGACTTTCTCTCAAATGGTCGGAACAGATGTTGGTCAGTATTCGCGTGAACGACATGTGAGTGTCTTTTCCTCGTAGAAGACGGCTAACGCCGAAATGACTGGCGCGTAGCGTCCGAGTCGATTGTTGAGTTAGCTTTCATTGCTGACACTAGTTGTTCCACTTCTCTGAAAATATCGCTTTCGCCTCGTTCTCCAAGAGCGGCCATTCTTCGGTCAGCCACTTTTTACCTTCTGGCGTCGGTTCGGTGCCGAAGGCGAAGTTCGTGGCGCAAGCTACGCCTTGCGCAACAATCTCGTTGGGATCAGTCAGACCGCCTGCAATCATTGCATCTATCGGATCTCCAATAAGGTCGAGGGCAAGATGTGGACGCATCGCGCAACCAGGAGCAATGATTGCGAATGCAGCTGCGACGAACGCCCAGCAATTTGTTGGCCAATAGGCTTTTCGAATGTTGATCAGAAATTCGTCGTCGGTTACCGATGTTGGGTCAGCGCGTACCTTCTCGTAAAAGGCGTCGAGCACTACTAACTGACGCGGATGGGTCCAATGGGCCATGATGAAAGCTAACGTGTTATAAATCGCAAAACACCTGTTTAAAATCGACTGCTGCGGTTTAACATGAAAATACAAGTCTTTGCTAAGCCGCGTCAGTCATGCCCTTCCAACTCTTCGCGGTATAAATATATAGACTCAACAGAATCGACAAACCACGCACGCGGATAGGATTCAAATTAATGTTGGATTTATAACATATTGAGGCCGCGAATGCTCGGATTGGAGAGAACATTACCACCGGCCGCGTCCAGCCCGATGCGGCTCGTTCATCGATAAAACGGATCGTCCGCTTTCACTGGGAAGTGGACTCTCATCGAATCTACCTTGACCGACCGGATTGGGGTGAACCGAGATACTCCGCATCTGACACACATCGTCAGATCAAATCTCAATGTGTACAGATTATCCGTTCCGATAGCCGACTCCATGCACGGTGCAGATGATATCCGGATTCTTGGCATCGATTTCGATCAGCTTGCGCAGTTTCGAGATATGTTGATCAAGCGTGCGGCTGTTGGAAAAATAATCGCGCCCCCAGCATTCGTTGAACATGGTGTCGCGATCAATCACCTCGCCGCGATGGCGATATAACAGTTGCAGTATCTTTACATCGCGCAGGCTGAGATCGATTTGACGGTCGCCGCGACGTGCACGCAACTGCGCCGGATACACTTCCAGTTCGCCGAACCGCAACACTTCAGTCTTTATCTCCGGCTCGCCGCCGTGGGCCGCACTATTGCCCAGGCCGACCAGATAGCGCCGCGTGACGGCACGAATCCGCGCAATCACTTCACGCGTGCCGAACGGCTTCATGATGTAATCGTCAGCGCCAAGTTCAAGACCCAGCACGCGATCGATCTCTTCCGATTTGGCGCTGATGAAAATGACCGGGACATCGTTATCGACCTTGCGAATTTCGCGGCACACCGCATAACCGTCGCGCTTGGGCATCATGATGTCGAGCAGTACCACTTGCGGGCGCTCACTATGGAACATCTGCAGCGCCTGCTCGCCGTCGGTCGCCAGTTGCGGTGCATATCCCTCGGCCGCGACGACCGCGCACAAGCCCTCGCCTATATATCGATCGTCTTCGGCAATCAGTATTCTCATTTTTATTCTCCCGCCGGCTCAGTCAGCAACGACACTTTGAAACAGGCGCCCCGCCCCGCACCTTCCTTGGTCGGATCTTCCACTGGATTTTCGCTCGCCTCCAGCGTGAGATCGCCGCCATGCAGGCGCACCAGCTCCCGTGCGATACCCAGACCGATGCCTGTGCCGGCAACACCATCGGTCAATCTTGAGCTGATCCGATAAAACGGCTGGAATATACGATCCTGCTCGCGTCTTGCGATACCAGGGCCGAAATCGCGGACGGTAATCGTGGTGATGCTGCCCTGCTGCACGCTGGACACTTCCATCATCGCGCCCGATGCCGCGTATTTTTCGACGTTGCTGATCAGATTATTGAGAATCTGTTCAAGCACTTCCGCATCCAGCAGCACCCGCGCCGACGCGTTGCAGGTCAAGCGGACTTCGATTGCCTTGGCCTTGAGCGCGGGCATGAACGCTTCGATGCATCGGACCACAACGTCGTCCACGCGGCCGGGCTGGAGATGCAGCGCCAAGCGTCCCTTGTCGGCGGACGCGAAGCGCAGCACATTGCCGATCAGCCGTGACAAGCGCTGGCTTTCGCCGGTGATCACGCTGAGATACTTGCGTTGTTTGTCGTCTTCATCCGCCAGTTCGTCCTCAAGCAATTCGGCGTACATGCGAATATTGGTCAGCGGAGTTTTCAATTCATGCGACACCTGGTTGACGAAATTGACGCGCTGTTCGGCCACGCGCATCTCGCGCGTATGTTCGCGGTACAGATAGGTGGCCAGTCCGCCCGATGCCAATGCAATCACGAAGATACCCAACACCATGCCGAACCAGTTGATCGCGGCGCCTGCCTTGAAAGCGGGACCATATGATTCAAGCCGCCAACTGCCCAGCGGATGACTGAGCGGCAGCATCGACAATTTCTGTTCATTCTGGTCGGGCTGATAGCGGCCCCATTGATAAACGATCTGGCCATTGGCATTGATCAGTCGAATACTGGCGCTGGCGGCCTTGTCGTCGTCACTGCCTGTCGCCGGCAACAGGGAGACGATGTCGGCCATCATGCGCACCGGAAGCAGCTCCATGCCGATCAGGCGATCGGCGGAATCGCGCCACCAGAAGATGTGATGCAGCTGCGCGTTCCAGTGCCACGCATACCAGCCATAGCGGTTCTGCTCGGCGTCGGGTGAAACGGAAGAAAATTTCCGGGCCGGCTGCGCGGGCAGTGCGCCGACTGCGCTGCTGTGCGACAGAATCGCCGGGTTTTCCCAGATCGCGGCAGTGCGCTCCACGAACTGCCGTTCGGAATCCGGCAGTATCTCCTCCATCGGCGGGAAAACGCGCTTGCCGTCCGCACCGATCACCAGCGCGTGACGCACCTGCGGCGACGAACGCAGGTAGGCACGCAAACCTTCGGTATCGGTTGCCGGTTGCGTCGCGCTTTCCAGGAAGCGCTTCTGCTCGGCCTGAAAATGCGCCTGAATTGCATCGCCGATGTTTTCCAATTGCGCCATCGACAGCGTCTGCAATTGGTGTTCGATCACTTTCTGTTCGTTGTGCGCCATGCGCACGCCAAACCAGCCGAGCAGACCGACTGGCAGCAACACGATCAACAATAAACCAAAGGCGATTTTCTTTTGCAAAGTGATATTCCCGATGATCGACATGCCATGGTGGGCTATTCGCGCGGCGAGATCAAGCCCCGACGCAAGCTGTGCAGGCCTTTGCCTGCAATGCTGACACACTTCTCAAGCAATTCTCTTGCAGGCGCCTATCGGCTTGCAAGCGGATAGGCGCCTTCGACTCACCTGCTGCTGGTTCGACTATTTTTAGAGCGCCTAAAAAATAACCTGGAACTGTCATTCCGAGTAAAGAGAGGAATCTCAACCGTTCCCACCACTACCGAAGTTTGAGATTCCTCGTCGCGTTGCTCTGTCGGAATGACGGGTGTTTTTCAAGCATCGCTGGGAACGTCGATCGCACAAACCCCAAACCCTCAGAATGACACATCGTTGTGTTGCCCGCTCTTACTACTTCTGCTGCTTTTCCAGCCTGTACTGCTGTTCCTTCATGCTCTTGCGCGACGCATTCCATTCCGGCGCCGGGGCGCTCACTGCCGCGGCGCTGCTGCGTGAGGCCGCTTCCATTTCCTTGAGCACCGGTGCATCCAGGGACTGGGCATTTCTCTGCAGGTAGTCGGCATTTTCATTGAGGACCGCCCTCGCCTCCTCGACTTTGCCCTCGTCGCGCAATTGCAATGCCTGCTTGCTCTTGGCGTTGGAAATCTGCTGCACCGCGGATGTCATTGCTTTCTTGTCGGTTGCCTTTGCGGCGGTCTCCGCCGAATCGGTAAAGTTCACCGCGACCGAGCGCGACAATGATTCCTTGCTCTTGCTCTGCATGTTCAGGTACGAGACATCAACCTTCGCCAGATTCAGGCTTTCCCCAGCTTTTCCCGGTGGCACCTGGACCTCCAGAATCACGAATTTTTCCTGCTCGCTGTAAAGCTGGTTCATGCGCAGGCGAGCCGTGCCGTCGACAATTTCACCCTCGCGCCCGAGTATCCTGACCGGCCGCATCCCCAGTCCCAGATTGAGGCGAATCGTCACCTCGACTTCCTGCGCAACCACCGATCCGACATCGCCGAATTCCTGCCTGAAGATCCGTGCCAGGTCTTGCGGATTGGCGACGAATGCATGATTGCCGTCGCTGTATCCGGCCAGTTGCGTCATCAAGTCTTCGTTGTATCCCAAACCCAAACCGATGGTGGTCACACTGATGCCTTCACGCCCGAACGAACTGCCCAGTTGCCCCAGCTCGGCCGGCGTGCTCGGGCCGACATTGGCCTGTCCATCGGACAGCAGGATCACCCGGTTGACGCGTATCTTGTCGAGGAATTTTCTGACTTCCTGCGCCCCCTTGCTGACGCCGGCGAACAAACCGGTACTGCCGCCGGTCTGGATCCGCTCGATCAGGCGTGTGATGGCAGCCTTGTCGGATACCTTGGTTGCGGGCACCACGATCTCCACCCGGTCATCGAACGCGACGACCGAGACAATATCATTCGGCCCCAACCCGTTGACCGCCATGATGGCCGCCTGGCGGGCGTGGACGATGCGATCGCCGGCCATCGAACCGGACTTGTCGATCACGATCGCCACGTTGACCGGCGCACGATCCCCTTGCGAGGGCAGCGCAAAGCCGGTCAGCGCCACTTTCAGAAAGGCGGTTTGCGACTGGCCGGCCTTGATCACCGGCGTCGCCAGAGTGGCATTCAGATCGATCTGCCTGGCCTGTGCCTCCGCGCCAAGGCCAGATGCCAGCGCCAGCAGGAACAGGACGAAGCGGACCGTGTTCGATCTTGTTGTGTTCATTTCATGACTCCTTATTGTTGCGGGCCGCAGCACGCGCATTGAATTCCGAAAAAAGGTCGAAAGGACTACAAGGCCAGTTTGGTCGGGTTCAATTGAAGTTTAGTCAGGCAACTATAAGAAATTTGTAAAAAATTTGTATGAGGGGAGCCGCTTACAGGAAAAGACAGTTGATCGAAAATGAACTGGATCGTGGCGGGATATGCGTCCTCCATCTTGCAAACGGTATGGAAGACAGCGGCGCCGTCGGTTGCGTACGATGTTCCAGGTAACGTAGCTTCGACAGAGGAAAGCCAAGGCTTCGGAATCCATGTTGATGCCTGGGGCAAACCGGCACGATCCATCGAAAAAAAACGCGCTTCGGTCATGGTGGATTCTGAACAGCGCGGCTATTTGATCTGTCTCGCGCTCGTGTGATGTGCATAGCGGAGCGAACTCTCGTCGTAAGCTTGGGAAGCCTCTACTCCGCCATTGAGCTATATCCGCATGGAGGTCATTTTACGCAGTTTCCAACTGTTCTCAAACAGCGGTGAATGTGCAGTGGGACAGTAACGGTGCTGCTTCTTCATCTCTACTGAAGTCGGCAGGACATCCATTGTAGCTAATGGCATATGGGGCCAGTCTGACCCCATATGCCGGAGCAAGCAAATCCCCGAGAGCAAGCATGCATTTTTACATCGACCGGCTCTATTCCGGCAAACCATCTGTGATGGAGTGGTTCGCATGGTCGAACTCGAGACTGATCTGACCGGCGGTGGAATGAGTCGCTTGATTTTCCCCGGCTGTCAATTCAATCGACATCGTCGTGAAAATACACGGGCATGCAGAGTTGTACTCGCTGTCAAAGTCAATCGACATGGAGGTGTAAACGGTTTGGTCTGCAATGGCGCTGCCGTTGATTGGTTTCATGCAGTGGATATCGCAAACCTCGTGCCAACCGGAAAACCGCGATTTCAGGCGGATATGCAAGGAATCAGGCGGCCTTTGGCAGTTTCCCCCAATTTTTGGCACCTGCGATCCATGCAAGGTGACACTTTTTGTCTGGTTCGTCGTACCCGGATGCTAAAAATCATTCATAGATGATGCAAATAACCTGATTTCCAGCCATACCCGGATAGCCGGATCAACCGTTCCACTGGCTTAAGCGAGCCCGCCCATTGCAAGGGTATTCATAACCAATGGCAGAACGGAAGCGCTCCAACTATCGGGTCAGTTACTACCCATCGCTACCGAAGCACCAACAAACTTATCCTGCAACTGCTGCTGCATATCCTCAATGACGAATTGATGCATGGTCTTGATTACCTTATCTATAAAAATAGATGAAATACTCGTTGGGCTAATTCGATTTTCATAATAGGTGACCATGTTGACGATACTCCGAGATTCATCCACCTCCTCGACTTCAATATAGCCGCCCAATAATTTCACCGTATCCTGGAAGCGAATGCTTTGTTCGATGATCTCGAATTCAATACGGTTCTGATCGACAAGGCGGGTGATTCTCTTGGTCAGATAGCCGCCGTCGCTATATCTGCAACGACATATATCGCCGACGTTACTGTATTGACCCTCTACTTGCTGGGGAACCGGCAGGCTTAGCCGTAGCAGCCATGACGGCTGTTTATTGACATGCTCATAAAATCCCACCTTCTTCCAAATATCGGCCTTGCCGGCCTGTATGTTCATGCTTGTCATTGCGCTGCTGATGGTTTGTTCTTTCATGATTTCTCCTCATGTGGTGACGTTGGTTATGTGGCGTCAAAAAATTAATGGGTTGTTTGTGCAGGGGAATGCGCGACAAAAATCGCCACGCAACCGATCACTTTGATTTCGATGGTTTGGAATCGCTTTTTTAATTCCACTGTCAACTGGCTTGCGGAGTCGTGCAGGCCGTTGATTACTTTAAGTTTCTGAAGAATGAAATATACGGCTCGGCTTAGTACGGTTTTTTTGACGTCTTGATTCAAAATTGTGTAGCCAAAAACCTGCGTGTGTGTGTTCATGAGAGGCTGGATTGCATCAAATACCGCGCCTTTTTCCGTCATGTCCCCGGGGATGCAATGCAATATTCCACCGAGCGCTATGGAGTCGAAACGCTTCCCGTGGATTTGAATCGGCTCCAGCGCATTGCGTCTGTATGTTTCCGGTTGAAAGCGGGCGATGCGTTTGGCGGTGTAATCAAGACAGTTTTGCTGCAAGTCGAACAAACCGATCCGGACTTCACCTGGCTGGTATTCACATCGATCCAGGAAATATCCGGTGCCGACGCCGATATCCGCGTGATTGCGTGACATCAAAGTCCGGTATAACTCCGAATAATTGCTGATATCGCAGCGCCAAACATAGGGTGACAGCACCCTCATAATCAAAAAGTCGTAGAACGAAAGCAACAAAGCGCTGTAAATCCGGACGCCATCTTTGGTGGTTCTGACTGTTTTCATGCCTAACCTCGCTCCTGTTGATGAACCGTTTTCAATGCCGATGCGGCACGAACCTGAAAAACAGTAGTGAGCTTAGGCGGCTGATTCAGCCGGAGCATCCTGATTGATAAGAATTGAACAAATAATTAAATATTTGTTTAAAAACAATCGCTTGGAGGTCTCCAAAATGATCATTTTGGAGTGTTGGAAAGGTCGGGCAGGCAGGGGGAACTACTTGGAAATGGATTTTCTGAAGGCGCCGGGCGACATGCCTGTGATTTCCTTGAATGCCGCATAGAAGTTGGATTGGGTACCAAAGCCGGCTTCCAAACCGATGGATAGTACGGACGATTTCGGTTCGTTCGTCAGGATAATCTTGGCCGCGGCGACCCGCTGCTCGCGTATGTATCTCGAGAAATTCACCCCAAACTGCCGGTTCACCAATTCTGACAATTGGTGAGGCGTCAGCCCCATCGCATCTGCCACAGTGGCCAGGCTTAAATTTTCGTTCTGGTACAGCTTGGCTTGCTTCATGAGTTGATCGAGTTTATCAACACTGGCCTGGATATCCACGTCCTTCAAAGTCGACGCCGAGTAACTAAGCTTGGCGACCTCGGCCAGCTCAGCGAGTAAATCGGGAAACACGATCAATGCGGCGACTATCAGCGCAAATGACAGGCCGATACTGTTTGTGTAGAACACATAAAAATAAGCGTGATCGGTATAAGGGACGGACAAGCCCAGAACCATTACGAACAGTGCGGTAATCGAAAATAAGGTGAAGAAAAACATTTCGATCACGAACCGCTTGCGCTGTGCGCGCAGTCCGTAAATCAGATTCGATAGCCAAAAACTGTAACCCATGCCTACTATAAAAATCAGCACGATGGCGATTTCGTAGTGGGGCAGGAAATTGAGCAGCAACGGGAGAAAATGCAGCAGCAATATGGGATGCGCGGGCGCATCCGGCAGCAATGTAGCCCGGCTGAAGAAAAAAAACATCGGCGGCGCCAGGAATAGCCAGAATCGATATCCTTGCGCCTGCAATACATCGACGCCCCGCAGAAAGTACTCCAGATGCCACAGCTGCAAGGCGCTCAGGCAAATCAACAAACTCGCGCAGGAGCCTACGGCATACCAGGTCTTATTCACATTCTTGAGAAAAAAAACATACGCGATCAACAAGATCGCCGAACTCAGGATGGAAAAGCCTATATTGAGGATGCTTATCGTCGTTGTCATTATTTGTTGATTTTATCTCACGCGACTGATCATCCGCCAGTTTGGCTTGCTCTGGGTAAGAATGTGGGAATCTAAATTTTAGTAGCTTTCCATGGAATGTCCTGCCGACGTCAGTAGCGATGAAGAAGCCGCACCGTTACTGTCGCCACCGAGCACATCTCACTAATTGAGAATTTAGTAGGTAGTTGACATGCACTACCCCATCCCACACCCCGGAGGGTGCCCCGACCTTCCTCCTGCAAGGAGGAAGGGGCTCAGTTCCCTCCCCCGGGCAGGGATAAGGGCAGGGTTTCGCAACGCATGCGTTGCGCTGCCCGCATCCGAGCCGCCTACACGCGGCGAGGTGGGGTGCGGTCGAGGCACCCTTTGGGGTGTAGGGTGGGGGTCGAACGGTTCAATATGCTCAGCTGCCACTCATTAACGTAAAGCTCAATAGAAAAGCGCCATCAGCACATTGCAAACAATCGCAGCAGGTCGAACGTATGACCGGGCTCCAGCATCTTCACGAACGCCCAGCCGCCGATCAACAGGTGCCCGAGCAACACCAGCGCGCCTGCAATACTGAATCGCTGTTTCATCTTCGGCTCCGCCGCGTCAGGTGGTTTGCAAACGTGCGAGTTGCCGATCATCGATTGGCCAGTGCAACGCGGCCGCAATCAAGCCCAGCCCAATTGCGCCCAGCCATACCAGGTCATACGAGCCCGTAACATCGAACACCACACCACCCAGCCACGCACCCATGAAGCCACCGACCTGGTGACCGACGAACACGAAGCCGAACAAGGTGGTCAGGTACTTTACGCCAAACACTTGCGACACCAGCCCATTGGTCAATGGCGCGGTACCCAGCCACAGCAAACCCATGGCGATCGAGAATCCATACAAGGTCCATTCGCTCAATGGCAACATCACGAATGCCGCAATCGCGACCGACCGCGCCAGGTAGTTATAGGCCAGCAAATGCTTGCGCCGATACTTCGTCCCCAGAATGCCGGAATAATAGGTGCCGGCGATATTGGCCAGCGCAATCAGCGACAGTGCGATCACCGCGTTGCGTCCGTTCATGCCCTTGTCCATCAGGTACGCCGGCAAGTGCCCGGCAATGAAAGCGAGCTGGAAGCCGCATGCCAGAAAGCCCAGATTCAGCAGCCAGAATCCCTTATGAGAAAACGCCTCGCCCAGCGCCTCGCGCAGTGACTGATCCTGTTGACCTGCTCTTGGCAAATTGGCCGGCTCCGCCAGCGCACCCGATAAAGGGACCGCCGCCAGCATGACGCCAGCCAGGATCACCAGCGCAATCAACCAGCCGAATCCGCTAATGAAAATTTGTGCAGCCGGCACCATCGCGAACTGTCCAAGCCCGCCCACGGCACCGGCGAGCCCCAGCGCCCAGCCGCGCCGTTCAGGCGCCACCAAGCGGCTCAACGCACCATACACCGTGCCAAACGAGGTCGCCGACAAGCCCGCGCCGATGATTACACCGCTGGTCAACAGCAATTCAAGACTGGAAGTCGAATACGCCATCAGGTACAGGCCGAGTGCATAACACAGGCAGCCGCCCAGCAAGACTTTCGCAGTGCCGAACTTGTCGGCGATCATGCCGGTAAACGGCATGAGCAAACCCCACACCAGGTTTTGCAAGGCCAACGCAAGCGCAAAATCCTCGCGCGTCCAGCCGCGATCAATCGTCATCGGCAGCAGGAACAAGCCCTGCACATGGCGCACCCCAAGCGACAACCCCATGATGATGCCGCCGCAGACGACGATCGCCAGTGGCGTTTTCCATGATCGGTTCATTGCCCTGCTCCCTCTATTCAATCGAAGCCATCGACCATGCTGCATACGGATATGCATGCGATAGAATGACCCAGTGTCATGCAGTTTATCGGCACGGGGCATGGACACAACCGCAATTTACGCATGGTTCGCATGAGCACAACGCATGGATAACTTGATATGAGCAACCAGCTTTTGACGATCCCGCCGCTGGACGCGGTCCGCGGCTTTGTCGCGGTCGCGCGCCGGATGAGCATCACGCAGGCCGCACAGGACCTGTGCCTGACTCAATCCGCAGTCAGCCGCCAGATTCAGAATCTGGAAGAGCACCTCGGCACGGCGCTATTGCTGCGCAAGCATCGCGCAATTGCATTGACCAATGCCGGCGAACGGCTGTTCGCGCTGGCATCGCCGTGGCTGGAACGGCTCGCGGACTATACCGAATCGGTACGCGCGGACGGCCGCATGCGCCCGGTCACCATCACCACGGCGATCAGCGTCACGGCCCTGTGGCTTCTACCGAGACTCGGCTCGTTCCAGGATGCTCACCCGGACATCGATGTGCGGGTGGCTGCCAACAACCGCAGACTGGATTTGAAGCAGGAAGGCGTCGACCTGGCGATTCGCTATTGCCGTGCAATCGATGCGCCGGCCGGTGCGCAACGATTGTTTGATGAACAGATACTGCCGGTCGCCAGCAAAGCGGTGGCGGCACGTGCATTCAAAAATCCGAAGGGTCTGCTCAACGAAGCATTGCTGGAACTCGATGAGCGCATCCGCCCCTGGCTACGCTGGTCGGACTGGTTGAGCACCACCGGCATCGCAAACGCCAAGCCCAAGGCATATCTGCACTTCAATCAATATGACCATTTGATCCAGGCAGCAGTCGAAGGCCGGGGTGTGGCGCTGGGCCGGTTGGCGCTGGTGCTGCCGATGCTGCAGGATGGGCGCCTGGTGGCGCTGATTGACCCAGAGCGCGGTCACAGCGATTACGCGTACTGGCTGATCGACGGCTCGGATGAGCCACGTCAGGAAGTGAAAGTGTTCAGGGAATGGATCGTGCGGGAAGTGCAGATTGCAGCGGGAAATTTGCAGCGCATGACGAAAGTGAATCGTACGAGAAGCAAACCCTCGTCGTAAGCTTGGGAAGCTTCTGCTCTGCCATTGAGCTACACCCGCGTGAGGGGCATTTTACGTGGGTTTCCTATGGTGAGGCAAACGTGGATGAAAGTCGGTGGGAGCAGTAATGGTGGGATGTCCATGATGCTTGCTGTTTTTAGTCAACCGGCTATATTGCGATATCTCTTCAATAATTGAGCGTATGGCGACAATACCGACCGGATTTAAAATTAATTCACTTGTTGGGTCAATAGACGACCAACAGGTAATAGCTCGTTACCTCCCCATGCGCAGGTTTATTCAGTTCTTAGAAACGAGAAGTCTGTGGTTCACCCGGGTACATCGATGGAAGAATAACGATGCCTGCGAAGCGGGGCTATTACCTGCTTACCGCAGATACTTAAAAAAAGACCTGACCGATGAAGGCGAGTTCTTGCACATGCAGGCGCTAATGGAATTTCAACTTCGCACTAACTTGGGATGCTGCTTTTCTTTATTTGATCAAGGGGAAAATGATCTGATGTGGCGTTCATACACCCCGGATCCGGATTGCGGGGTCATTGTCGTATTACGAGCAGGTGTGGTGAAAGACGCTATGTCTTGTCTCGGAACTAACTTTCGGAGAAATTATTTTGCAAAAGTGCGATACCTTTCAGAAGATCAAGCGAAGTGGATGAAAGTTGAAGGTTGCGCTCACTCTCGTACGAAAAAAGGAAAAATCAGTTGGGACGTATGTAGTGGTCAAGCAATTTCGGACACTGCGATAGGTTCTTTTTCTGCCCTGTTCCGTTCAAAGACGGCGGGCGACAGATTGCCCAATACTGAATTGA
>Ga0209343_10001158_pt1 | contig 36247 bp, 39 predicted proteins | sample RifCSPlowO2_02_FD_184026 | JGI IMG/M metagenome (GOLD analysis project Ga0209343, IMG submission 184026) | Groundwater microbial communities from Rifle, Colorado - Rifle CSP2_plank lowO2_0.2 (SPAdes) (version 2) | ecosystem: Environmental > Aquatic > Deep subsurface > Groundwater | place...
GCTTCGGCTCGGGCGAGGCGGAATTCCCCCCACACCCCCCTTCCGCCTCGCCCTCGCTTGGGCTGGCGAAATTTTTTGCGGCGGGCTTTTCTTTATGGATTCTTTACTAATTTAATCATTTCGTCAATTGACGATTTTAATTCCTGCGGCGTATAACCGCCGTTGCTCGTATTTTCTGGGTGATGAATTGAATTTCTAACAAAGGTCATTAAAGTCGCATCTTGCGGCTGTTGAGCTTGACCATTTTTTATTTCAGTCCATTTTTTTGATTTTGTAATGCTTTTGCCGACAAAATATGTTTCAACTTGATCAATTGTGTATTTTTTCTGTTCTTCTTGAATATATCCGTAAAGCTCATTATGAAATTCAATTGTCGGTAAATCATACGCCGAATAATTTATTTCACCCCAAGATGGACTCCACGGGAAAAGCCCAAATTGAGAGCCAGTATTTTCAACCGCGATACCGGCGTCAGTATTTTTGGTAATCAATAATTCAATTTGAGAATTTTTCAAACAATTTTTGAAAAAGTAGGGCGAGTGGGTAGAAATAAAAACTTGATTTGCTTTTGAAAATTCAATCAGATATTGGACTAATTTTTCTTGCAAATGCGGGTGCAAATGAAGCTCGGGCTCGTCAATTAAAACAATAATATTTTCCTTTGAAAGCGAGGCTAAGGTTTCCAAAAATAACAGGGAAATTATCATTTCAACGCCCGAGCCAAGAGTAGTTACCGGCAAATCAAGTTTTTCTAATTTTTGCGAAAGAAAAGCATGATCAAATGGTGCGTTTCCGTCAATGAAAGAAAGATCAATATTCTCAACTTCAAAATTTTTCAGTTTATTGTTTAATGCCTCAAAACTTTTTTTAAGCGACGCCTCGTCTATTTTACTTATGATTTCTTTTTCAAAGATGCTTTTCTTCGCAAAAAAATTTTCCTCGCCCTCCGCGACTTTCTCATCTCTAATTCCTTTTGAAAAACGCCAGTTAAAATCGTCGAAAACGGAAGAAATTGAAGAATTAAAACCTCGTTGCAATTGTCTTTCTCTGTTTTTTCCGAAATAAAAACTTTTTGGGAATTTTTCTAATTCTACTTGGGACAAAGCAAGCAATCTTTCGTCAAACTGAAATTTTGTTCCGCTTTTTCTTTGTATTTCCCAGCCCTTATCGTTGTCTTTCGGTCTGTTCGGAATAACATAATGAGTCAATACAACAATATCGGAAAATGCCTTGCCCGCCGCCGCTTTGTCTCTCTTTTTAATTTCTAAATAAACTCCATTGCACTCAATTTTTTGCGTTATGTATCCGTCCGGCAATGAGGCGGTAAAATTTTCATCAAACTCAATTTTAATAGCAATCGGGTCGTCCGAACCAGCATAAAAATCGGTGTGCTTTATTCGTCCAGACAAAAAATAAGGAGAAAGAGCGTAGTTAACGGCTTCAATTATAGAAGTTTTGCCAGTGGCATTATCGCCAATAAAAATAGAAAACTCTTTTGAATTAAAAGTTTGATCTTTTATGCACCGAAAATTACTTATTGATAACTTTGATATTTTCATACCTGAATAGTTTTGCTGGTTGTCCATTCAACCGTTTTTCCGCCGCCTTAAAATATTTTTCGTCAATTTCAACTCCGATAAATTGTCTATCCAAATTAAGTGCGGCAACGCCGGTTGAGCCAACGCCCATAAATGGATCAAAAATTACATCACCCTCTTTTGAGGCAAGTTTTATACAATGTTCTAAAACACGCACAGGTTTTTGTGTCGGGTGGTTGGGTTCTTTCAAGCGTTCAACGCCCATGCAAATTGGCGTTTCAATAAAATTGTGCATGTCTCTTTGATTGCTAAAATTCCAAGTGTGATTTTTATTCCACATACAAACGATTAACTCGCAACTATTCAAAAATCCCGCCCGCCTAATTTTTGGTGCTGGATTTGTTTTGTGCCAAACCATAAATTGAAAAGTATCAAATTCTGGGTCAAACGCTTCATGCCATTTTCCGAGCAAATTATAGCTCGTAAAAGCAAAGATATTGCCTGTTGGTTTTAGGATTCGCTTAAATTCTTTAACCCAATCATTTGGCACAAATTCTTTTTTATCCCAATCCGCCAAATCATTATTCAATTCTTTTCTCCAAGAAAGTTTAATGTTTCCTGTTGAATAAGGGCTTAAATTGTAGGGCGGATCGGTCAAAATCAAATCCACCGAGGCGGTCGGGATTTTTTTAATATGCTCATAACTATCCGCGAGGTGTATTTGATATTTTTTATCCATAAATTGATTTAGCCCAAATAAGTTTTTTTAATAGAGTCCAGCGCGTTTTTGATGAGGTGCGCGCTCCCGCGATATGCTTCTAACACCATTTCATAACCTTTGTCCGACTGACAAATAAAATTCCAAAAATCTTTTCCGATCAATAATTCATCATCGGCAAAAAATTGGCGGACGCGCTCTTGTCGCCAAGGTTTATTTTCACCAAATCGGTTATAAGCGGTAGCAAAATAAATTTTCAATTTTTCCAATTTTGGCAAGGTGTTTGAAAGTATCGCGTATTGTTCCAAAATCGCCTCTTTTTCCGAGCGGGCTTTTTTATTATCCAAGTCGCCGCCAATTTTTAACTCAATTAAATAATGACTTCCAGAATCTTTGTCTATCAAATAATAATCGCTATCGTGCCGTTTTATAATCGCCTTGTTTTTATTTTCGCCTCGCAAAATTTCATAATCGTTAGTACTGGGGCGTTTCTCGTGGCGTTTATATTTTTCCAAAAGCACAGCGATTGCTCTTGTTTGTCCGACGCTCAAAGGCCCTTCAACATTTTTCTTTACTTCAAAAGAAAGTTTTGCGAGGTTGATCGCTAATCCCTCGAGCATATTTCCAAGTGAGCTATCCAATGAACGAACAAGTGCGGCGTAATATTGAACATCTTTTCCAAGTGCTTCGATAAAAACATTGTGGACTTTCATATTGATAATTCCCTCGGGATTATCAACTTCCGCCTCGTGGCGGGCCTTAAAGCCCTCGGCGTAAGATTCTACCGCCGTATGAACTAACGCTTGTATTGTTTTCTTTTCAGTTAAATTTTTCATAATTTTATTTAAACAATTCCGCCACTGCCACATCGAGGGCTTTGGCTATTTTTTCTAATGTATCCACAGTAGGATTTGGGCTTTCCCCAGTTTCTATTTTCACAACCGTATTCAACGCTAAATCAGCGTCTTTTGAGAGGCGATCTTGGGATATTCCCTTTTTGATCCGAAGTTTGCGGATATTTTCACTAACTGAATTTGCCATATTGTTTTGACTTTGATAAACTATTATAATATACTACTTATAGTAAGTGTATATCAACTTGTTTAATATAATGATACCGCAAACTTCAAAAATAAGCAAACAAATTTTAGGGAGTTCCTTAATCTTTTCCGCGTCGGGAGGGTGGGACAAGGAAAAGAAAGAAAAGCCCGCCGCAAAAAATTTCGCCAGCCCAAGCGAGGGCGAGGCGGAAGGGGGGTGTGGGGGGAATTCCGCCTCGCCCGAGCCGAAGCGAAGCCCCGCCGCCAGCCGCCGAGTACGGCGGTCTGTTCGGCGGAGTTTATCCCGCACCGAGCTTCGCTCTGGTGCGGGGCGCTGACGTGCGGGCGGCGGAACGAATATGCGGTATGGCATTTTCACGCCGGCGGGATTTAGAAAAACAAACCCCGGTTAACCGGGGTTTGTTTTTTATCGTTTTTATTCTTTTGAACCTTGAGATTCTTGCGGCTGAGAAGTCTCAGGCGCGGCTCCTCCGTTTGCGGGAGCAGTTTCTTCATTCATCGGAACATTACAATTTGGACAGTTGCCCGCCTGTTCCGACGTCTGGCCGCATTTTGGACATTTGTAAATCATAATTTATTTCGGACATTATAAATTTATTGCGCCGCGACTTACGACTATCGTCACAACTTTTATACGGTATCGCACAACTTTATTTTAAACAAGACTGATACAGCTTAAGATGATCTAAAACCAATCGTGGGAATAAAAAACTCCCAAAAACGGTTTTTCTCGCCGCATTTCCCATCCGTTTTCTTTCCACTGGGTGAGACAAAAGGAAAATAATTTTTTGAGCCATTTCCTCTGGAGATTTTACAATAAAGCCGTTTTTGCCGTTGCGAATTTGTTTTCTTATCCCTAAAGCCGGGCCGCCGATTACCGCTTGTCGTTTCCACATTGCCTCCGTTACCACCAAACCAAATCCTTCCTTGATGGAATTTTGAACAATGATGTCAGCCCCATTTTGCGCCATAACGGTAAACTCCAAAACATTTTTACCTTTGGGGTTAAAAAACAAAAAGATGTCGCGGGATTTTCCGGCAACAGCCGCAATATCCTTATAAACGATCTTAGCCGCGGGATTATCCTTGGCAGTATTAAAACCGACCAAAACTAGCTGCGCATTGGGATACGTATTTTGAACTATGCGAAAAGCCTGAATGATCCCCATCGGAGTTTTCCAGATATCAAAACGCGAGATCTGCGCGATGAGAGGACAATGCGCGGGGATGCCGCCTTGTTTTTTTAAATACAAGCGAGTCTCTTTTGGGGGAATAATTTTTTGCTTAGGAGCCAGCGGATCAATCGCCGGCGTAAAAATTTTTACTTTGCTATCGGGCAAACTGCCGTTTACAAAATCGCGATTGCTGAAAACGACTCGGTGATAGGACAGAATGGCCGGAAAAAGCTTTTTCCAAACCGGTTTAAAAACCGAGGATGTATCAATGTGACTGAAATATATTTTGTGTTTAGTAAGATGCGCGAGATGCCCTGCCAAAAGAAGTTGGGAATCGTTTATAGCCAAGATGTCGCAATCAATTTTTTCCAGTTCCTCGGCGATACGTCTGCTTATCTCTTTATATTCAGCCCATTCTCGACCGCTGATTTTTACCGGCGCGCCCTGCAGGGCGTTATGAATCTTATTGGTTATCTCAAAAAATCTTTTGCCGACGTCGGGATTGATAAAATACCAGTCGCTTTCAACACTCAAAGAGCGCAGGTATGGAATGAGGCTTGCGAGTATTTCCGCGACACCCCCGCCGTCGGCGACGGCATTGATATGCACTACTCTCTTGCCAACGAGATAAGAGGACTGTCGCAATAAATCTCTTTTTTTCCGAGCCGACATGAATTTCAAAAAGTCTGCCCGGCGTATTTGTTTTGTGAGAATGACTTTTTTAAGAATTGTTTGCGGCATATTATAAATGACGATTACTTATTAAAAACCTTACGGAGTTCAATTTTAGTTTGTTCTAAAATGCGTTTTTGAGCAGTGGATAAGTTTTTTCCAGCTCGATTAATATAAAAATTAAGCATAGACATAGCTGACCGAAGGGGCTTAGATTTTCTCCGTAAACTTGCCTCGGCCGAGCGTTTGAGCGATAAAGCGATTTTCCGAGAGTTTTTCCAGGTAAACACGCCTGATTCTAAATCCAAAGCATTACTTTGTTTTGTCACCTTATCTGACCAATATCTTTTTTTATTAGACCTTCTGTTCTTCATTTTTTGCGTTATGTATAACTCTTTGCGGGAACGGAATCTCTATGCCTTCTTTGTCAAAGGCAATTTTAAGTCGCTTACGAAGTTCTCCGGCAACGTCCCACTGCTTAAGCGGTTTTGTTTCGCCAAGAATTTTTATGATAATCGCCGAGTCCGCAAAATCGTCCACCCGCAGAAATTGCGGCGGTTTCAAAATATGTTCTTTCCACTCGGCATCTTCCGCCAATTCCCGTCCAACTTCGTTAACCACAGAGATAACATGTTCCAAGTTTGAGCTGTATGAAATACCGATATTGAGATTTACCCTTGCGTAATGTTTTGAAAGATTGGAAACTTTTTTAATCTCGCCGTGCGGCACATGATGTACCGTGCCGTCCAAGTCCCTCAAAGAAGTCATCCGTAAGCTGATATCCTCAACTAGTCCGCAAGTTCCGTCAAAACAAACCACATCTCCTACCCGATACTGATTTTCCAGAATAATAAAAAGGCCCGAGATGACATCGCGAATCAAATATTGGCCTCCGAAACCAAACGCCAGACCGGCAATCCCGGCCGCCGCCAAAAGCGGACCGATGGCAATACCCAGTTCCTGTAAAATCATTAAAGCGGCCATCAATAAAACAACTATACTGATGGAGCCGCTGATAATCCCGATTAAAGTATCCTCGCGTTTTTTCTCCGCTTCTTTGGTAAGAAAATGATCGGAAACAATAATTTTTCTCACGATTCTTTCAACGAAAATCCTTGCGAATTTGCGAATGAGATAGCTTGCGATTATAATTGCGGCGATTTTTGCGCCGTGATTTAACAGCCAAGGGCTTAAATCTTGAATAAAATTTTGAAACATAAGCATAACTTATTTTACCACAAATCCCGCCGGCGTGAAAATGCCATACCGCATATTCGTTCCGCCGCCCGCGCGTCAGCGCCCCGCACCAGAGCGAAGCTCGGTGCGGGATAAACTCCGCCGAACAGACCGCCGTACTCGGCGGCTGGCGGCGGGGCGGAGCGTTCAAAATTCGCAGTCCGGATTTTCGTCAAAAAAAGTTCGGATTTCGTCCAACAAACACCAAAAATCAAAAAACGACGGGTAAATTCAAGATAAAGGCGATAAAGTTTCCAAGAAACAAGAAGGGACCGAAAGGAATCGGAGTTTTCATTCCCGCTTTTTTAAAGAGGATGAGATAAATTCCAACCAAAGCTCCGAGCCAAAAAGAAAAAATCAGCCCGAAAACGGCTTTTGGAAAGCCCAAAAAAATGCCGAGCGCCAAAGCCATTTTCGCGTCTCCAAAGCCAATGCCCTGTTTTTTTGTTATAAACCAAAGCAAGACGAAAAAAGCAAAAATAGCAAAACCGGTGGCAAAAGACGGAAAAAAAATGTCTTTAAAAAAGAAAAATTTCGCGCTTATCGCCAGAATCAACGCGGATAAAATAAATTCTTCGGGCAAAATTTGATGTTTTAAATCGTAAATTGACGCGAGTAAAAGAAAAAACCAAAACGCAAGCGAGAAGAAAAATTCAGGAGAGTAGGTTAGAAACTTAAGCCAGATAAAAAGAAACAGCAAGCCCGACAGCAATTCAACTGCCGGATATTGAAGAGACAGGCGAGTTTCGCAATTTCGGCATCTTCCTTTTTGAAAAATAAAAGAGGCGACCGGAATCAGTTCAAACCATTTTAGCGTTTTTCGGCAATTTAAACATTTAGACCTTGCGAATAAAATTTTTTCTCCGGTATGGAGCCGAAAAATAATTAAATTCGCAAAACTGCCCAAGATTAAACCGAAAATAAAAACTATGATTTCTTCCATATTAATTTCGGAAACCAACTTGGAAATGGGGTTTCCAAGTCGTTCCAAGTCGCTGAATTTTAGCAATAAACACTTCGAGCCGCCCCCTTGGGGCGGCTCGAAAATGCGGAGTTGGAATTAATCCAAAACAAGAAAAACCTTTCCAAGCGTTAGGGCACAAGGTCGTAGACGGCATTTGTTGCGTCCGTTGTTCCGTCAAATCCGTTGGTGTAGGCGACCCCGGCCGGACAAGTGATTCCAGTGGAACTGCAATCTTTATCGGAATTGAACGCCAGATTTGATGTTTCTTCAAGCCGAGCTCCGATATGATAATAAGTCGCGCCGGAAACGGCGTAGCAGTAATCAGGTCGGCAAGCGCCGGTGCTGAGGGGACCCAATGGATCTTGAGGAACCACGGGAATCTGTCCGCCTGAAGCCAAAAGACTCAAAGTGGCTGGGTAGGCGCTGTTCGCGTCAAAATACAATTCAAGCGCTAATTGCAGTTGTTTGACGTCGGCTATTCTTCTCGCATCTCTTGATTTTTTGCGGGCGGAATTTAACGAGGCGAGCACAACAGACGCCAAAATTCCGATGATGGCGATTACCACCAAAAGTTCAATTAAGGTAAAACCTTTGTTTTTGCCGAATTTGCGTAAAAAATTCATTATGATTTAAATTTTGTTTTTTTTGAAATTTCGACCTTTCTTAAATTGATAAGATTAATTATAAATTTTACTCAGGATAGATTATGTCTGTCAAGCGCGTTTATCCACATTTAAGCGTTAGGGAATAATATCGTAGATTGGGTCCGTTCCGTCAAACCCGTTGATATAGGCGACCCCGGCCGGACAACCGGTTCCGGCGGAACTGCAATCTTTGTCGGAATTGAACGCCGGATTCGTTGTTTCTTCAAGCTGGGCTCCGATATGGTAATAGGTCGGATTGGCGAGCGGAGAATAAGCATAACAGTAACCAGCGGCAGTTCTGCAGAGGGCTCCGGTATTGCCGAGAGGATCTGCGGGAATCACGGGAATTTGTTCGGGAACCAAAGCGCTCAAAGCGGTTGGATAAGAACTATTAACGCTGAAATACAATTCAAGGGCTGTTCGTATTTGTTTAATGTCGTCTATTCTTCTCGCGTCTCTTGATCTTTTGCGGGCGGAACTCAATGAAGCTAAAACAACGGAAGCCACCAATCCGACAATGGCGACCACCACCAAAAGCTCAATCAAAGTGAAACCTTTTTTCATATAGCGGCTGTTATATTATAAATCGGAATCAGAACCGAGGCGACCATTATGCCAACGGCCAAACCCAAAACAACAATTACAATCGGTTCAATAAGTCCGACTATATTGTCTATGGTATTATCAACCTCTTTTTGATAAAAGCGCGAAATTGAGTTTAAAATTTTATCCAGCCGGCCGGTTTCTTCCCCGACTTTTATCATTTGGACGAAAAGGGAGGAGATATCTTGGTATTGGGAAAAGGCGCCGGAAAGAGAGCTTCCCGCTTTTACCATTTCCATGCTTTCTTTGACGATTTGGCTGTAAATCGGACTTCCTATGGTTGCCGAAGTGATTTCAAGAGATTTTACCATTGAGATTCCTCCTTTAAGGAGCGTTTGCAAATTATCCGAAAGTCGCGCCAAATAAATTTTTCTGAAAAGTTCGCCGAAAATCGGAATGGAAATTTGGATTCTCGCCACCAAAAGCCGGCCCTTTTCCGTCTTTAGATAGTACCACCAAAAAAGAGCGAGTCCCAATCCGACGATGATAAGAAAAAATATCCCAAAGCTTTTTGTAAAATCCGAAAACCCAATGACTATTTTGGTGTATAAAGGTATCGGTTGCCCGGTTTCTTTGATGATATCCGCGATTTTTGGAATGACCACGGCGAGCATCACAATCATTACAATGATAAAAGCGCCGAAAACAAAAGCCGGATAGATGAGAGCGTTTTTCGCCTTGCTCGTAAGTTCATAGTTTCTTTCCAGATAATCGGCCAAGTAGGTGAAAATTTCGTCCAATTTGCCGGCCTCTTCGCCAACCTTAATCATATTGGTGTAAAAGTCGGAAAAAACCTCGGGGTGTCTTCTCATTGCCTGGGATATCGGAAGCCCTCCCTGGATGTCTTCCAATATTTCTTGGAGATTTTTTTTCAGATTTTTGTTTGAAGTTTCGTTAATCAGGATTTCAAACGATGTGATGACGGGCACCTTTGTTTCAAAGAGAATGGCGAGTTGGCGCGAAAGAATGACGATATCCCGGTGCGCTATTTTTCCGAAAAAAGAGAATTCCCGCAAAAGTCCCTTTTTTTCTCCGGAAGCCAGCAAAGAAATTATTATGAGATCGCGTCTCTGGAGGGCTAGAAGCGCGAGCTCGGAACTCGGCGCTTCAATCGCGCCTTTTTTTTCTTCTCCTTCTTTTGTTTTTGCCTGATAGAAAAATAACATTTTATATGACTACCGTTCCATTAAGCTTGTAAGTCCTCTTTGGTCCAGAGAGTAGTGAAGCGCGTCTTCAAAAGAGATTTCCCCTTTTTTAACGAGGTCGGAAAGCGACTGATTTAAAGCCACCATTCCCGCGTTAGAGCCGGTTTCTATGACCATATCAATTTCAAAAGTCTTGTTTTCTCTGATGAGGTTTCGCACGGCGTTGTTGGCGATCAGAAGTTCATAGGCCGGAATTCTTCCGCCACTCGCTCTTGGCACCAATCTTTGGGAAAAAACTCCAAGCAGGGTTCCGGACAACTGGTTTCGTATCTGGTCTTGCTGGGAAGGGGGAAAGGAATCAATGATTCGGTCAATGGTTTGGCTGGCGTTGTTGGTATGCAGGGAAGAAAGAACGAGGTGCCCGGTTTCAGCCGCGGTTACGGCCGTTGCCATTGTTTCGTGGTCTCTCATTTCGCCGATCATAACGACATTCACGTCTTCGCGAAACATTGATCGGAGCGCTCGATGAAAGTCTTGCGTGTCTTCTCCCGCTTGACGCTGATTGATGATTGATTTGTCGGAAGTAAAAATGTACTCAATCGGGTCTTCAATCGTGACGATATGTTCTCGGCGAGAGCGATTTATAACTTCAATCATGCTTGCGAGCGTGGTTGATTTTCCGTGGCCAGTCGGTCCCACGACAAGAAAAAACCCCTGTTTTTTTCCGCAAAATTCAGCGAGAACCTCGGGAAGATTAAGTTCTTTTAACGAAGGAATTTTGGCGGGAATGACCCTTAAAGCAATACCCAAAAATCCTTGCTGATAAAAAATATTCCCCCTGAATCTTAACTTGTCTTCAAATGCGTAAGAAAAATCAATTTCTTTCTCATTTGCCAGTTTTTCAAATTTTTTCTCTCCTAAAATCAGCTTGGCGAAATTTTCAATGTCTTCCGGCGTTAAAATCGGCTCTTTGACGAGCGGCATTAATTCTCCGGCTATTCTGACAAAGGGATTGCGCGAAACGGCAAAATGAAGGTCTGAAGCTCCTTCTTTCGCGACAGTCTGCATTAAGTTTTTTAATTCCTGCTGGTGGTCTTTAATCATTTTAAAATATTTTTAACTTTGGCGACTACTTCGCTTGGCGTATGGCGCGCTTTAATTATATAATCGTCAAAACCCAGTTGTTTTCCCTTGTCTATGTCTTCTTTTTGGCCGAGATTGGTCAGGGCGATTATCTTCGCGTTCGGAAACAAGCCCTTTTGTTTGATGGTTGCCAGAATCTCAAATCCGTCGGGCGAAGGCATAACAATATCCAGTAAAATCAAATCAAAGTTTTTCTTTTCTTCCGCTTTTTTGAGCGCTTCTTCTCCGTTTTTGGCGGTCTCTGTCTCAAACCCTTGTTCTCTGAATTTTAGGGCGTACATTTCAAGCAAGAATTCATCGTCGTCGGTGATTAATATTCTTTTTTTTATTTTATCATCGTTCATATTATTTCCCAGAGTTCTTCCATGCCGATTTTGCCTTTGATGATTTTCAAGATGCCGTCTTCCCTCATCGTAATCATTCCCTGTTTTCGCGCCTCTTCCATTATATCTTTTTCCGTCGGTTTGGTTAAGATTAATTTTTCAATAGCCGGGGTCATTTCTAGAACTTCAAAAACTCCGATTCTGCCCCGCGTGCCCTTCGGGCAGGTTGGGCTCGGCAGCGCTTGGTAAATTTTTAGGGGGAGCGCGAATTTCTTTTTTATGGCTTCGGGCATTTCTTTCGTTTCTTCTTCAAGTTTTTTCTTGATTTCTCCTTTGACTTCAAGCTCTTTTTTTGAGTCTTCGCATAAAGTTCTCGCAAGCCGCTGGGCCATTACCATAATCAGAGTCGGCGGGATTAAATAAGGGTCAACGCCCATATCAATGAGCCGCGGAATCGCACCAACAGCATTGTTGGTGTGGAGCGTTGAAAAAACAAGATGTCCGGTCAGAGCCGCATGAATGGCGAGTTTTGCCGTTTCGTTGTCTCTGATTTCCCCCACCATAATTATATCCGGGTCCTGGCGCAAAATTGACCTTAGTCCGCTTGCGAAATCATAATCAATTTCCGGCCTGACTTGCGATTGGTTGACTCCTTCCACATTATATTCAATCGGGTCTTCCAGACTTACTATATTGTATTTTTCTCTGTCCAGCATCTGGAGCATCGCGTAAAGCGTGGTGGTTTTGCCCGAACCCGTCGGTCCGGAGATTAAGATGAGCCCCCACGGTTTTTTAAGATTTTTTTTGACGACTTCCAGATTATTGTTTTGCAATCCCAGTTTTTCAAGGTCAAGAATTTCTTTTTGCGGGTCAAGAATTCTGATTACCACTTTCTCGCCAAAATAAGTCGGGAATGTGGAGACTCTAAAATCAATGTCGCGGCCGGAAATTTTCGTTGAAAATCTCCCGTCCTGCGGTTTTCTTTTTTCGTCAAGCTGCATATTGGTCAGGATTTTGATTCTGGTGATAATGCCTTCGTGCGTTTTTATCGGAAGAAGCAGGGTATTATACAAAACCCCGTCAACCCTGAATCTTATTTTTAATTTTTCTCTTATCGGTTCAATATGAATGTCGGAAGCCCGGCCGTCAATGGCGTGTTTTAAAACAACCGCCACTATTTTAATGATAGGTGCTTCTTCAACTATGGTTTCTTCTTCAAGGGTTTTTATCGGTTTTAACGGCGTTTTTTCCTGAAGAGCTTGTTCAAGCTCTCCAAGCGCTTGCGTGACTTCGGCTCCGATCGCCTTGTATTCTTCCATCACTTCTTTGAAATCAGAGGGAGCAATCAAATAAATTTTGAACGGAAGATTAAGTTTTGAGGCGATAAATTGGACGGCTTCCTGCGCCTTTAAATCGGCGGGATTGATCATTCCTATTTCCAGAGTCCCTTCTTCGGTTATTTCAAGCGGAACGAATTTGTAATAGCGCGCCGACTCTTCGGGAACGGTTTTTAAAACTTCAAAAAGAACTTTTTCGCCCTTTAAAAATTTCGCCGGCACGCCCGAGGCCTCTGATTTTATTTTAATCAAATCTTCTTCGGCCAATCCCTGGTTGATTAATAATTCTTCAATCGGCGTTTCCGATTCCTCGGATTGTTTTTTAAGATTTTGAAGAATCTCTCGTTTTACGAGCCCTCTTTCAATTAAAAGTTCAAAAAATTTATCCATGTAGTCAAAATTTCTAATTTCTAATTAATCTAATTTCTAATCAATACCCAATGCTTCAAATGTCTAAATATTTAGTTTCTGGTCATTGGTTATTTTTAAATTTGGGATTTTATTAGACATTAGAAATTAGGAATTAGAAATTTATTGGTACGGAGCAAACGGATTATTTCTTCCTTTTGTTTCCGGAAGAATAATTTCCGGCGTCAAATCGCGCAATTTTTTATAAATCGGGTCGTTTAAAAAATCGGCGTCCAGTTTGATTGTTTCCAGCGTTTTCAGAAGCGCGATAAATTCTTTGCCGGCCGGAAAAATCGCTTTATTCTCCTCTTCGTTTTGCATTGTGGCAATTATTGCCGGTTTGCTTTGGTTTTGGAAATAACGAAACCAAACAAAAGTGGTGATTAAAATCGCTCCAACCAAAACAATGATTAAAATATTTTCCTTTTTCATTTTATTGTTTTTTCAGGAAATAAGTTTCCGCCTTTATTGAAAAATCGTAAATATTTTTGTCGCCCGCTCCGAAATTAATCGTTTCAAAATCAATAATCCTCAAATTTTCTTCAAGGGCTTTGATAAAATTCAGAAAATCTTTATAGCCGCCGTTTAAAACCAGCGATACATTGACGGATTCGTAAGTTTTTAATTTGTTTTGCTGTTCCTCCGCGTTTTTATTTTTTGCCGGTTCGGCGATTTCAACGCTTTTAAGGTTGAGATTTTGGCTGGTTGCGAGATTTTCAAATTGGGCGATTAAAATTTCTTTTTCCGGAGAAAAAGGGATGATTTTTTTGAGCCGTTTTAAATCTTCGTTTGAAATCGCGTTATAGCTTGTAAGAAGGTCGTCTCTTAAAACCCTTATTTCCTGGATTTTTTGAAGGAAATTCTTTAAGTCTGTTTCCTCGTTTTTAACAACTCTGATTTTTTCATACAGCGGCCTTGAACCCGACCAGAATATAAAAAACGCCGCCAGCATTAAAAAAACAACGATAATATTTTTTGTCATGGTTTAAGAGACAAAATTTCCGGTTTTAATATGATTTCCAAGGCAAAGCTGATTTTGTCTTTGCCTCCCTTAGCCAGTTTGCTGAACGCGATTTCTTGAACCAAAGGATTGGTTTTGAAAATCAGGACTTGTTTTACGATTTCCAGATAATTTTGAGTTTCTCCTTCAAGCGAGACCGAATTTTTATTTTTGCTGAATTTTTGAAAATATACTTGAGGAAGCGTGTTTTCTTCAAGAAGGGTGAAAATCGGAGAGACGACTCGGTGTTCCCCGACGATGGCTTTCGCCGCCTCAATATTTTTTGAAACAGAGATTAATTCATTGACGAGAGCAGGGTCAAATTCTTCTTTTTGCTTTTCTATCTCCCGCGTCATCTTGCTTGCGTTCGTTTTAAGGCCTCGTTCGTAAAAGTAGAGCGCGGCGAGAATTAAAAGCGAAACTAAAAAAACAACAAGAGCGAAAGAGCCAAGTAATCCGAATTTTTGCTCGGAGCGCTGTTCAAACTGCGGTTCTTTTTTTGGAATGAATGATAAACCGGCCATATCTATAAATTCTTAATTTCTAATGTCTAATTTCTAATCAATGTCTAATTCCTAAATGTCTAATGTCTAAATTTTGGTTATTGGTCATTTTTACCTTACTCTTCTTTAAGTCCTCTTAAAGCCAATCCCGTGGCAATCGCTAAACTGGGGCCAATATCTTTTAAAACCGGTTCCAGGAACAAAGGATAAGCTGTTTTTTTAAAAGGATTTGCCAGTCTTGCTTCAATGCCCAGATTGTTGATGACAAGGTCGGCAAGTCCTTTTAACGACGCGCCTCCTCCCGAGAGCGCGATATGGCTGATTGATCTTTCTTCCCGCCTTCGGTAATCAATTATTATTCTTTCGGCTTCGGCAAGGATGTGGTCTAAAATGGGTCTGATGACACTTGCCGTTTCTTGATGTTCCGGTTTTAAAGACAGCCCCACTTCTTTTTTGATTTTTTCCGCTCTCGGAAAATCTATATTTAAAGAATGGGAAAGGGCGAGCGTTATTTCTTGCGAACCTCTTTGAAATTGAAGAGTTTCGCGGATTACTCCATAATCTACTATCGCCATTTTCGTTGAAGAAGCGCCGAAGTCAATCAAAAGAATCGGGCTTAATTCCTGCATAATTGACGCGCGAGCCAGACTGAAAACTTCAATTTCAAAACCTTTAATGTGAAGCCCGGCTTTTGAAGCGATAGCCCTGAATCTTTCAATGACTTCTTTGTGAATTGCGACCAGAAGAACTTTTACTTTTTCTTTTTTTTCAAAAAGTCCCTCTTCTTCCACTCTTTTTTTTGTTTCAAGGGCCTTGGGCATCGCCCACCAGTCAATTTCCACTTCGCTTAAAGAAATAGGGATATGCCGCCTTGCTTCAAACGACACGGCTTCTTTTAATTCGGCGTCCGACATTAAGGGAAAATCAATCGTGGTGATAAAACTTGATTTAAGAGGAACGGAAACGATTATTTCGTTGGTTTTGGCGCCGGATTCTTTTAAAAGGTCCTTAATTATCAGAACTAATTCGTCTTCCGTTAAGGAAACTATCTGCCCGGTTTCTTTTTTGAGATAGGGGCCTATGCTTAATTCGCCGTAGGTTTCCAAAATCCCTCTTTCTTTTTCTTTTTTCAATTGAACCAATTTTACAGAGGCGCTTCCGATGTCAAGCCCTATAATCCTTTGGCTTTCGCCCCTCAAAAACCCCAATTTGCTTTTCAAAGCCAAATTTTCAAAAAAAGAAATATCAGCCATTCATTTATTATAAAATATATCTAAGATTTATTATAGCATACCCAGTAAGACAATATCAAATCTGCCTGCGTTCATCCGCAATAGGGCTTGTTAATGAATAATGGCTTAAATAAAGCTGATTGTTCATAATATGTTTGTAGAGACGGCGGGGTGAACCTTTGATATTGTCTTACTGGGCATACCCAGTAAGACTAAATCGAATATTTCTTGCTAAATCCCAAAATAAGCATCCGACCATTACGCTTAAATATAATTTGGTAATAATACATATTTATGCTCGGCAAGAAAATAGATTTAGCATTCGATTTTGTCTTACTGGGCATACCTATCAACTGTGGATATAGTCAAAAGGACAATTTCTGCGATTTTAAATCTTGTTTATCCCAAAAATTGCTTTTCTTGCGGAAAAAACGGGGCGTATTTTTGCCGTTCCTGTTTGAAAAATCTTGAATTGGACTTACCTCCGCGTCAAAGCCTTCAAGGTCTTTGTAGCGGCGGTTTGGACGGTCTAATCGCCATCGGAAGCAGTAAAAACAAGTCGTTGTTTAAGGCGATTAAATTTTTAAAATATAACGGAATCAAAGAGGTGGCTTTTGATTTGTCCGGAATTTTGGCTGAAAGAATCAAGAGCGAGATTCCGGATTGGAAATCAGGAATAATTTTTTCTCCCATACCCTTGCATCCCGCAAGAGAGCGCTCAAGGGGTTTTAATCAGGCGGAATTGCTGGCAGAGGCAACCGCGGAAAAATTGGGAGTTGCGCTCAAAACCGGCCTTTTAAAAAAAATCAAAGACACGCCGCCCCAGGCGAGAACGAGTTCCAGAAAACAAAGATTTGAAAACATCAGAGGCTCTTTTGAAGTAGCTCCCGACCCTGTTTTAAAAGAAGCGAGAATTGTTTTGATTGACGATGTTTTGACAACCGGCGCGACGATGAGCGAGGCGGCGAGCGCGCTTAAAAAAGCCGGAGCGAAAATTGTCATCGGAGCGGTGGCGGCGAGAGGGTAATTTGATTGCTTATTTTGCTGTTGACTTCCTTGTCAAATTGCTATAGAATAAAAATAGATAAAAGTGAATCTTTATTTAAAAGTCTGATTTTTCCATTTCCAAGAGAAAGGAAGGAGGAAGAATGATAAGGATAAATCGCGAAAATCTTCGATACACACTACTTGCAGTTATGGGTAATCGCTCGGATTTAATAGATGAGTTTTTAAAAGCATTGGAGAGCGCTCCTGATTTCTACAATACTTTGGGTGGTTGGATGCAAGGCACCGCTGATCTGTCAGGACCGGAAGAAAGCGAAGAATTTAAGAAAGCCTTAGGTTGTTTTTTCCGAAGTTCGGTTATTTTATTAGGGGTTTTGTACCGGGGTAATGGCAAAAAATTCCCCAAAGTTTCGCGGACTAATTTTGAAGCAGCTCTCGATTTTTTAGAAAAGAACAATGAAGGAGGGCTCAGAGAATACTTGATAAAAACGACTGAAGGCGAGGTAAGAGATGAATGGTTAAAACTTTTTGAAGAGAGCACTCTAGATCTAGGTTCTAAGATTGTGGCTGGTTTTGGAAGGGCAATGCTTTTTGTTGCCGCAAAAGCATTTATTGATGCGGCTGAAAAAGAACTTGAGGCAGACAAACAAAAAGTTCTTCAAGAGGCAAGGTCTATTATAGACAATAATAAGTAGTATTTAAGCCAGAAGATCTGAATTTTAGGTTTTCTGGCTTTTTATTTCCAACGTTTTGCGGGCGGTTGCGCTCAAAAAAGCCGGAGCGAAAATTGTCATCGGCGCGGTGGCGGCGAGAGGATAGTTTAGAAATTAGAAATTTCAAGAAAAATATGTTATATTTTTCTTATTATGCCCAGTAAGACAAAATCGAATGCTAAATCCAGTTTCTTGCGTGATATAAACATGTTTTATTACAAAATTAAAATTAAGCGTAATAATAGTCGGATATTCACTTGCGGATTTAGCAAGAAATATTCGATTTAGTCTTACTGGGTATGCTTATCACCTATCACGGTGTTTCTTGTTTTAAAATCCAATCAAAAGATTTGACCCTTGTTTTTGACCCGCCTTCAAAAGAATCGGAATTCAAGCCGCCGAGATTTAACGCCGATATCGCGTTCATAAGCCACGAGCACGCGAATCACAACGGCAAAGAAAATTTCAGCAAGGAGAGTTTTGTTATTGAAGGACCCGGAGAATATGAATTTAAAGGAGTTTTCGCGAAAGGTATGGAAACTTTTCACGATTCTTCAAAAGGAAAGAAAAATGGATTAAACACCGTTTATTTGGTTGAATTGGAAGATATCAAGCTTTGTCATTTTGGGGATTTCGGCGAGGGTGAGATAAGCCCTGATTTAAGGGAAAAAATCGGGTTGATTGATATTCTTTTTTTGCCGATAGACCCGGAATTTTCTCCGGCTGAAAAGGCGCTCAAAATAATCAGCGAACTTGAACCAAAGCTCGTTATTCCGGCGCACTGGCATCTTACGAAAAAACACCGGGCGCATTTTGAAGAATTTTTGAAAGAATTCAACAAGGGAAAAATTCAAGAAGAAGAAAAAATCGCAATTAAAAGCAAAGAGTTAAAAGAAAAACAAGGATTTGAATTGAGAGTTTTAAAACCGCAGATTTGAATTTTGGATTTTTATGGCTGAAGAAAAAAACAATAAACAATTTAACGGCAAAATTATTTTGAGAGACATCAAAACCGAGATGGAGGAATCTTATCTTGATTACGCGATGAGCGTAATAGTTTCGCGGGCTTTGCCGGATTTGCGGGACGGATTAAAGCCGGTTCAGCGCCGGATTTTGCACGCGATGAACGAAATGGGTTTGACTCCGGGGGCAAGGTTCAGAAAATCAGCCGCGGTTGTCGGCGAGGTGATGGCGAAATATCATCCTCACGGCGACGCCCCGATTTACGAAGCAATGGTAAGAATGGCTCAAGACTGGTCGTTTCGCCATCCCTTGGTTGAAGGCCAAGGAAATTTCGGCTGTTTTACAAAAGAAACTAAAATTCACTTAGCCGACAATCGCAATCTTTCTTTTGAAGAACTTATTAAAGAATACCGCGAAGGCAAGAGAAATTTTACTTTTACAATTAATGAGAAAAATGAAATTGAAATTGCAGAAATTCAACACCCCCGATTGACAATAAAAAATGCCGAATTAGTTGAAATAACATTAGACAATAACGAAAAAATACGTTGCACTCCCAATCACCCTTTTATGTTGCGCGATGGCGCTTATCAGGAAGCGCAATTTCTTAAACCAGGAAATTCTCTTATGCCTATTTATACTCGACCATATAGTGGCGCTGATAAGAACCTAATTGGTTATGAAGAAATATATCAACCGAGCAATAATTGCTGGAGCTTTGCGCATCATTTGGCCGATGAATATAATCTTAGCCAAATGGTTTATAGCCGTAAACGCGGCAGAATACGTCATCATCTGGATTTCAACAAACTAAATAACAACCCTACTAATATTCAGCGTCTACACTGGAAAGAACATTGGAAAACGCACTATGAATTAATGTCCGAAAAACATCAAAACGACGCTGAATATAGGAAAAAACTTTCTGAAGGCAGAAGAGCATTTTGGGATAAACCAGAAAATCGAGCGCAATATGCCGTCCGTCTTTCTAAACGAAATAAACAGAATTGGCAAAACAATAATTATCGGGAACGAATGCGGCAATTTTTAAGCGAAGTTAACAAGGCCTACATCGCGGCGCATCCGGAAAGAAGAATTGAATTAAGCAAGCAAGCCACCGCAACGCTTAAACGACTCTGGCAAGATCCTGTATATGAAAAGCGAATGCGTCAAAATATTATTAAGGGAAACAAAAATCATTTTACTAACAAAACTGGATTAGTAAAATTTATCAAAATTTGCCGCCAGCTTTTTGACCATAAAAAACCGATAACAAAAGAATATTATGAACGAGCGAGAAAAGAAGTATATCCTTATGGCTGCGCTATTACATGGGAAACCGGTTTGAAAAAGTATTTCTTCGGGCAATCAGAATCTATTCGGGAAATGATTCAAAAAAATCATAAAGTTGTGTTGGTTCGCCGACTTAAAGAACGGGCGGATGTTTACGATATTACTATTCAACGAACTCACAACTTTGCATTAGCGGCTGGCGTCTTCGCGCATAATTCGATTGACGGAGATCCTCCCGCGGCTCAAAGATATTCAGAGGCGAAACTGGCTCCGTTAAGTTCGGCCTTGCTTGAAGACATAGACAAAGACACGGTTGACTTCGCGCCGAATTACGACTCAACGCGGGAAGAGCCAAAGGTTTTGCCCGCCCGAATTCCCCAATTACTGCTGAATGGTTCTTTGGGAATCGCGGTCGGAATGGCCACGAACATTCCGCCTCATAATTTAAGAGAGGTGATTGACGCTCTCGCGCGCCTTATTGACCATCCTGATTCGTCGGAAAAGGATTTGCTTAAATACATTCAAGGCCCTGATTTTCCAACCGGCGGATTGATTTTTAACAAGGAAGACATCAGCCGGGCTTATTTGACCGGCCGGGGCGGAGTGCTAACCCGAGGCGAAGCGGAAATCAGCGAAACAAAAAAAGACCATTATCAAATTGTCGTTTCCTCCATTCCTTTTCAGGTGGCGAAGGCGGATTTGATTAAGAAAATGGCAGAGCTTGTCAAAGACAAAAAAATAGAAGGGATCCGGGACATCCGCGACGAATCGGGCAAAGAAGGCGTGCGCGTCGTCATTGAGCTCAAAAGCGACGCCCAGCCGCAGAAAGTTTTGAATTATTTTTACGCTCACACCGATTTAGAGCGAACTTTTCATTTTAACATGCTCGCGCTCGTCGGAGGGATTCAGCCGCAGGTCCTTTCGCTTAAGCAAATTTTGGAACATTTCATCGTTTTTCGCCGGGAAGTGGTTGAACGAAGAACAAGATACGAACTCAAAAAAGCCGAGGAAAGAGCCCATATTTTAGAAGGCCTTAAAAAAGCGCTGGATAACATTGACGCTGTCATTAAAACCATAAAGCAGTCCGAATCAAGAGAAGAAGCGAAAGAAAATTTGATAAAAAAATTCAGATTGACCCCGGTCCAATCGGACGCTATTTTAGCCATGCAACTTCAAACGCTTGCCGGACTGGAGCGCAAAAAAATCCAGAACGAGTTTGAGGAAAAATTAAAACTCATCAAAGAATTAAAAGAGCTTCTGAAAGACGCGAAAAAAATTTTGGCAGTCATCAAAAAAGAACTCGTTGAAGCAAGAAACAAGTTTGGCGACGAAAGAAAAACAAAGATAGTGGATTACAGCCCGAAAGCCATGCTTCCCGAAGATTTAATCCCGGAGGAAGAATCAATTTTGATTTTAACCCAGGACGGCTACGCAAAACGCGTCTCGCCCGAAGAATACCGCGCCCAAAAACGCGGAGGCCGGGGTTCGTCCGGACTTGAATTGAAATCAGAAGACATTATTGAGCATATTCTCGCCGGTTCAAGCCACGACGACCTTTTGTTTTTTACGAACGCCGGAAAGGTTTACAAACTGAAAATGCACGAAATTCCTGAAGGAAAAAAAACAGGCAAAGGAAAACCGATTGTTAACTTTCTCTCGCTTTCTTCCGGCGAGAAAGTGGCGGCGATTATCGCTCTTTCCAAATCAAAAGAGACGCAAGACTTGTCTTTGATTCTCATTACCGCGAAGGGTATAATAAAGAAAGCAAAGTCAAGCGATTTTGAGGAGGTTAGAAAGTCCGGGCTAATCGCCATTAAATTGTTAAAAGGAGACAGTCTAAGGTTTGCCTTGAGCGCTAAAAAAGGAAATGAATTGATTCTGGCCACAAAACAGGGAATGTCCGTCAGGTTCAAAGAATCGGAAGTTAGGCTGATGGGAAGAGGCGCGACAGGAGTCAGGGCGATGAAATTAAGGAGTAGCGACGAAATCGTGGGAGCCGGCGCGTTTGACCCGAAAGAGCGGGAAAAGGAAATCAAGGTTTTCCTTTTGAGCGAAAAAGGATTGGGAAAACAGGTTTCCCTAAAGCAGTATCGCCTTCAGAAAAGAGGAGGTGTGGGCGTCAAGACGATTAAAATAACGCCCAAAACAGGCTCGTTGGTAAGTCTAAGGCTCATTGAACCGGAAAAAGAAGAAGTGTTGGCCATTACAAAAAAAGGACTGGTTATACGATTCGCCTTGCAAGACGTTTCAACGCTTTCGCGGACCGCTCAAGGCGTCAGAGTGATGAGAATTGAAGAAGGGGATCGGATCGCGGCGGTAACGATTATATAAAATTTTTATGTTCATAGACCCCACCCAGATAATTGATTCTTTGGATATTGAGCCGGGGATGAAAATCGCGGATTTCGGTTCAGGCGCGGGATTTTACGCGATTGCTCTGGCGAAAAAAGCCGGCGAGGGAGGCAAAGTTTACGCCGTTGACATTCAGAAAAATATGCTTGAAATGGTCCGTTCAAAATCGCGGCTGAATCATTTGTTGAATATTGAAACGGTTTGGGCAGACCTTGAAAAAGCCAATTCAACCCGGCTTAAAGAAGATTCAATTGATTTTATTTTAATCTCAAGCGTTTTGTTTCAGATTGAAAACAAAAAAAATCTGCTTGACGAAGCGCGGCGGATTTTAAAACCGAATGGCAAAGTCGCGGTGGCGGAATGGGAAAAAAACGCGCCTAAAATCGGCCCTCCGGCGGAGCATCGTCTTTCTTCGGAAGAAACGAGAAATCTGTTTTTGGAAAACGGATTCAAATTGGACAAAGAAGTTTACGCCGGGGAATACCATTATGGGCTGGTGTTCAGGAAATAAAATCAAAAATTAAAAATCAAAATGCAAAATGGCAAATCAAAATTTAAAATTCAAAATTTTTAATCTATATTTTTGATATTTGATTTTTAATTTTTTTATGAACAAAGTTCAGCTGATTTTAATTCCGATTTTTATTTTAGCGACCATTGCCGCGGTTTTAATTTTTTCCGGAGCCGGACCAGGATTAAATCAAAAATCCGGCAAAGGAAGCGAAATTAAATTCTGGGCGCCTTATCCTCGGGCAAAAATGGATTTCGCGCTTGAGGGATACCGGCGGATGAACTCCGGTTTAAAGCTCATTTACGAGGAGAAAGAGAACCAGAGTTATTACTCCGAAATTATTGACGGTTTGGCGAGCAATTCCGGCCCGGATATTTTCGCTTTAAATCAAGAAAGGATTTTAAAATTCAAGGATAAAATTTTTGAAATTCCTTTTGAAGCGTTTAATTTAAGAAAATTCAAAGATTCTTTTTTGGGGGCGGGGGAGATTTTTCTTTCAAAAAGCGGCATTTTGGGCTTCCCTCTTTTTATAGACCCGGTGGTTCTTTATTGGAATCGGGATTTGTTCGGAAACGACGGGTTCTCGCGTCCTCCTCAAACTTGGGACGAGTTTTTAACTTATAGCCAGGCGCTTACAAAAATCGATTCCAACAAAAATATTTTGCAATCGGGTTCGGCTCTCGGAGAATTTAGCAATGTTTTGCGCGCCAAAGACATTATTTCGCTTTTGATTTTGCAGGGCGGAAGTCCGATTGTTAAGCGCGAAACTCTTGAAGTCAAGTTGGAGAGCGCCGAATCAGCCGTCCGTTTTTTCAACCAATTCAGGGATTCAAGAAAAAAAACTTTCAGCTGGGCAAAAAATCTTCCCCTGGATAAAGAGTTTTTCTTGCAGGGGAAGCTGGCGATGTATTTCGGTTTTGCTTCCGAATACCGCGAGTTCAAAGAAAAAAACCCCTACTTGAATTTTGACGCCGCGCTCGTTCCTCAAGTTCGCGGCGCCAAAACTAAAATAACTTACGCCAAAATTGAAGCTCTCGCTGTTTCAAAATTAAGCGTTGATAAAAAATTGGATTTTAATCTCATTAATTATTTGATAAGCCCTGAAGCCCAAAAATCTCTTCAGGAAGAATTTTTTACTCCCTCTGTTTTAAACAGTCTTCTCGCTTTTCCGGTTTCCGATCCGACGATGGAGATATTCAGGCAATCGGCCCTGATAAGCCGCGTTTGGATTGACCCGGAACCCGAAAAAACATATCTTATATTCAAAGATATGAATGAGGGCGCGGCTTCGGAAAAAAAAGGAATTGAAGAGCTTGTTCGCGACGCCGGAGAAAAATTAAAATCATTATTGGGGCCGTTCATCCAGCCGAATTTATGATAAATCGCAAATCGCAAATCGCAAATGGCAAATACATTCCGCTTATTTTTTTAATTTTATTAATTTCTCTGTTTCCTTTTTTTACCTACGCCGCTGGCTTAGTGCCTTGCGGCGGGCCAGGTGAAAATCCTTGCACTCTTTGCCATTTATTCCAGCTTATCAGCAATATTATTCATTTTATTTTAAAGAGTCTTCTTCTGCCTTTGGCTATTTTGGGATTTTTGGCCGGAGGAATTATGATTTTGTTTGCCGGCGGCTCGGAAAGTCAGCTTGAAAAAGGAAAATCAGTGCTTTGGTCAACTGTTATCGGAATTTTCATCGCTTTTGCCGCCTGGCTGATTGTTAATACTATTATTCAGAGTATCGCTAATCCGGACTTCAAGGGCGCAAACGATATAAAATGGGCTTGGGAGAAATTTCCCGGATGTCAATAAAAATAGCTTTTAGCTTATAGCTGTTAGCTGTTAGGAATTGCCTAAAAGCTAATCGCTAAAAGCTAATCGCTGATTAGCTTGTAGGTTTTGATTAAAAATGTTAAAATAGCCCTAAAAGCTATAAGCTAACGGCTAATCGCTAATCTTATGAAGTCTATACCCAAAATCTTGTTTTTTGCAATCATAATCTCTATTATTATAATAACAGGAGGAACGGTTGTTGACGCGGCTATTGGCGCCACCGAGCTTGAAAATCCCATAGAAGCCAAGACTTTTGCCAAATTAGTCCAAGGTTTGGCTGATATAATAATAAAAGCAGGCGTTCCCTTGGTTGGAATTTTTATTATTTACGCCGGATTTATGTTTGTGACCGCCGGAGGAGACGAGAAAAAACTGGAAACAGCCAAAACCACTTTTTACTGGACGATGATTGGCGCGGCTGTTCTGCTTGGTTCTAAGGTTTTAGCGACAGCGATTGTTGATTTAGTTGAAAAATTGTAATATAAAAATTAATTAATAGGTCGATTATTTTAAATTTAGTAAAATAAAAAAATAAGAATAATGAAACATTTCAAAGATTTATTCGTGATTTCCGCTCTTTTTCTGCCTATGATTGCCGCAGGCCAGACTGTTTTCAGTATTTTAACTATTTTTCAGGCGATTTTTAACCAAATTATTCCGATTTTGATGACACTTGCGACTATTGTGTTTCTTTACGGCGTAATCAGTTATGTTACATCCGGAGCGGACGAAGAAAAAAGAGCTGACGCCAAATGGTATATGATTTGGGGTTTAATCGGTTTGTTTGCGATGGTCGCGGTTTGGGGATTGGTCAGGGTTTTGGTCGTGACTTTTGGCGTGGGAGGACAGGGTATTCCGATTTCGCCCGGCGCGTTTTAACCCCTTAAGGCGTTTAAAAAAAAATATGCGTTTTCTTTATTTTTTGCCGGCCGTTTTGTTATTTGGTTTGACGCGGCCGGTTTTTGCCCAGAATGATTTTTACGGGCTTATTAACAATATAATCGCCCTTATTATTAATCCCATAATCTTGTTTTTGCTTGTTTTGGCGACTTTGGTTTTTCTTTGGGGAGCGGTGAATTTTATAAAAGCGAGCGGAAGCGGAGACGAAGAGGGGATTGGAGCCGGGAAAAAAAACCTCGTTTGGGGACTTATCGGAATGTTCATTATGCTCTCAGTTAAGAGTATTATTTTTATTATTCAGGATTTTTTTACCCGACCATAATGCGAATATAAAAATCAAATGGATATAATAACCGGGACTTTGCGAGCCATACTTTCCGGAATCATCCCGATTTTAATGGGATTGGCAACCATTGTTTTTCTTTGGGGAGCGATTAATTATGTTTTTGCCGCTGACGACGAAGAAAAAAGAAAAACTTTCAAAACTTACATTGTTTGGGGAATAATCGGACTTTTCTCAATGGTGGCGGTTTGGGGAATTGTCAGAGTGTTAATTTCAACTTTTGGATTAGGCGGTTTGCCTTGGTGGGCGAGCGGGGGAGGAACAATTGTTTATCCCGCTGATTCGCCGCGAGGCGAATTTTTCAGAATTATAGAGAAAGCGCACTCTTTTATTATTTCGCCCTTAATCGGCCTGATGTTTATTTTAGGCACTGTGGTTTTTCTTTGGGGAATGGTTGAATTTGTATTTGCTTCCGGGTCCGGCGATGAAGATAAAATAAAATCCGGCAAAAAGCACATTGTCTGGGGCATTATCGCTTTATTCGCGATGGTTGGCATGTTTGCGATTGTGGAAGCCCTTCGGGCGACTTTTGGTTTTTCAGGACTTCCTTATCTTTTGCCAATAAAATAAAAAAGAGCCGGAAAAATCGGCTCAGGACTTGCAATGGCGAGGTTGTATAATATCAAGGAGCGAAAAAAATGGATACAGTATGGCGGTGATGATAATAAGTATTAGGACAATAATAGGTGCCGCGATTTTTAGAAAAACTCTTCTTATTATCACGATCTTCCTCCTGTCTAAAAAAGTAAAGAAAATTTTTCCACTTTTAGCTTAGCAAATTTATATTTTTTTGTCAATTTTTTAAAACAAACTTTTTTGCGTTTCAATTTCCTCGTTTTCCCGGAAAATCTTGATTTTGCCGTATTCGCCGTCATAGCCCGGCTGAATAACAAGTTTGCCTTGGCGGACTCGCGAAATCGCCTCGGCGATTCTTGGCCCCGCGATTTCGGAAATTTTTTCAATTGGTTCGTCAATCAATATATTGATTTCTCCGCCGATTTTTTCAATCAAAAGGTCGTATTCTTTCATAACTCGTTTTGATTTCGCTCCCACACCCAAAGTATCGGCGATTATTTCATCAAGAGGAACGGTTTTTTTACAGGGAATGGCGGCGTTTTCCAATTGAAATCCATCGGGTCTTTCTGGATCAGCTAATTTGTTAATTCTATTCATCACTCCCGCTGTTACTGGTTTTCCGCACACAGGACAAATGCCATTGTGTTTTTTTGTTTCTTCTGGCGAAAATCTTATATTACAATTTCGATGTCCGTCAAAATGATATTTTCCTTCTTCGGGAAAAAATTCTATTGTGTATAAAAATTTCTCGGGATTTTTTGATTTAATCGCCTCAATAATTGAAAAGTAGTCGGGGTCGCAATTAAAAACATTGGCTTCCCGGCCGATTCTTTGCGGAGAATGGCTGTCAGAGTTTGAAATCAGCGCGATTTTGTCCAATTTTGAAAGCCGCCAGTTCATTTCCGGAGAGGAACTCAAACCCGTTTCAATCGCGCGGATATTCGGCGACAATTCGTCAAAACATTCCTCAATTGAATCAAATCCCGACATTGAGCCGAATATTGAGAACCAGGGCGTCCAGGCGTGCGCGGGCACGAAAAAAGATTTTTCGTCGGCGTTCAGCGCGATTTTCAAAAGTTCTTTTGCGTCAAGGCCGAGAATCGGCCGGCCGTCGGCTTTTAAATTTCCTTTCAAAGAAAGCCGGTTGTTGAATTTCTCGGCTGATTCAAAGGAAGGAAGAAAAACCAAATTATGGATTCTCCTAACCTTGCCGTTTTTTGAGTAGATGCTTGAAATTTCAACCGTTAAAATAAACCGCGTTCCCTGTTTGTCGTTTTTTAAAACAAACAATCCCGGCTCGGCCGGCTCCAATTTTTCTTGAATTTCTTTGAACCAGAGAGGATGGGTGAAGTCCCCGGTTCCCATAACATTGATTCCTTTTTTCTTCGCCCAGATATTCAGATTTTCAAGGTTCATATCCGGCGAAGTCGCCCGAGAATATTTTGAATGAATGTGGAAATCGGCGACGATTTTCACCCCGTTAGAAGCTTTAAGATGGTTCTCTTTGGAAATCATAATGATAGCTGATAGATTTTAAGCTTCTAACGGGGTTCATAAAAACCGAAATTTAAATTTTTTTGGTCTCTATTATAACCAGAAACGGGTCGCCCCCTTTGGCGCGGTGAAGAATCGGTTTTGAAAACAAATTTTTGAAAGTTTCATGAATTTTTTTCGCGAGCCGTTCGGAAAGCTGGTTTTCGGAAGTAAAAATAGAAAGCGAATTTTTATCCTGCCGGATTTTTATTATTCTGTGCATCGGGTCTTTGAGATAAGCGCGGTGGGAGAAATTTTTCGCCAAAGACAAAACCTCCGCGATTTTTTCTTTTTTTAGGCCGTTTATCCTTACTTCTCCTTCCCAGACGCAGCTGTTTTCCATTTGGTGGAAAGGACAAAGAGCGAATCGCGCTTCTTTGGTTTCTTTCGCGTGTTTGTAATTTTCAAACGCGTGGTGCCAAGATTTATGGTAATAAACGGCGTCTCCTTTGGGGCAAAAAATTATTTCGTTTTTGCCCGGCCCGTATTCTTCAAATTCCCAGCGCGAAATTTTTTGCTTGTGATAATAAGAGGGCGAAAGTTTTTCGCTTGTTTTGTATCTTTTTGAAATTCTTTTCATGCTAAATTTATATGAGCGTTTGGCAATCGCTCAGGCTTCGGGACTTGCCCTCGCCTTCGCGAGCCAATTCCTCTATTTTACAATAAAGGAAACGACAAAACCACTGTAATAAACCAAAAAGAGAACGGCGGCGCTGCCGCCCAAGATGTCGGAAATTGAATCCATAACGGCATCCTGAAAATCAGTAAGATGATGCTCGTTAAACTCCCTGACTCTTATTATTTGCTGAAGCGACCAGACGGAGCTTGCGAGAAGGAAAATGAAAAAAGCGGGTAAAATGAAATAATGCTGGGTTTTTGCAGACAAAGCGTTGCCGTCAAAAAACGCGATAAGAGTCGCGAAAGAAATGACCACTATAAAAAAAGAAATTAAAAGGTGAGTTGGCCAGCTTGTCCAAAAAACCGGCTTTTTCAAATAAACCATATTATAGGTGTAATTGGCGGTCTGCAAAAAAAGGCACGTGAAAAGCAATGTTTCAATAAAAAGCCGCGTTTTGTCCAAATCAAAAGCCGCGTTGATGTTGTTTGCGTTGAAAAACAAATAAGGAACGCTCATTCCGCCGCTCGCGAGAAAACCCCAGAAAGCCAGCAGAATTTTTTTTTGATAAAGATTATAAAGGCCGAAAATCAAATAGCCCCAAAGCATCGCGTTAATAAGGATATTAAGGAGTAAAATTGAAGTCGCGGCGCTTTGCATCGTTGATTTATTATATCAGATTTGCTATCTTTTAATATGGAATCGGTAAAATCTCTCTTTCCTTATTTCCAAATCGGAGTTTCCGCCCTTTTAATCGCTTTTATTTTGCTTCAGCGCCGGGGAAGCGGGTTGGGCGAAGCTCTCGGAGGAGGGAGCGAATTTTACAGGTCGCGCCGCGGGATTGAAAAAATTTTGTTCAACGGCGCGATAATCCTCGGAATCCTGTTTTTTATTTTGGCTTTTTTTACCTTCATCAGCTAATCCCAGTAAGACAAAATCGAATGCTAAATCCAGTTTCTTGCGTGGTATAAACATGTTTTATTACAAGATTAAAATTAAATACAATAATAATCGGATGTCAACTTGCGGATTTAGCAAGAAATATTCGATTTAGTCTTACTGGGTAATAAGCGAACCCGCGCTATAAAATTAAACCATAAATTTGAGCAAGTTTCCCGAACTAAAAGAAATAAAATTGATTTTTGGATTATTTTCTCCTTTAGAAAAGATTGTTTTTTCTTTTGCCGGGATTATTTTGACAATTTCTTTAATAGCGTTAATCTGGATTTTAAACAACAGGTTTTCCGTGGAAAAACCGATTGTCGGCGGAACATTGAAAGAAGGAGCGGTTGGCGCCCCGAATCTTATAAATCCGATACTTGCGAGTTCCGACTTAGACCAGAGTCTCGCCGCTCTTATTTACTCGGGATTGATGCGTTCGGACGGCAAGGGCGGGTTGAAATTTGACTTGGCAAAGGATTATAATATATCCGAGAACGGACTTGAATATGTTTTTTATCTTAAAGAAGATTTAAAGTGGCATAACGGGAAGCCCCTTACAAACGAAGATGTTGTTTTCACCGTCAATAGTTTGAAAAATCCCGAGCTTAAGAGTTCCCTAAAACCCAACTGGGAAGGCGTGGAAGCAGAGGCAATCGGTATCAATGCCGTTAAATTCATTTTAAACAGGCCGTACCAGCCGTTTATTGAGAATGCGACTTTGGGAATTTTGCCAAAGCGCATCTGGGAAAAAATCCCGATTTCCCAATGGCGGCTCGCTAATTTAAATTTAAAGCCCATCGGGGCCGGACCTTATAAAATTGAAAAAGTCGCCAAAGACGATTCCGGCATAATCCTCGCTTATTATTTGGAACGCAACAAAAAATACCAGCCAGAGAGCCCCCGTTTGAAAAATTTGATTTTTAAAATCTATCCGTCCGAATCGGAACTTTTAAAAGCGTTTTCAAACAAAGAAATAGAAAGTTTTGGCGGCGTCAGCCCGTTCAATATCAATAAAACCGCAATTAAGAAAAATGAGATAAAAACCATCGCTCTTCCAAGAATTTTCACGCTTTTTTTTAATCAGAACAAAGCAAGGATTTTTATTGAAAAAGAAGTAAGGTTGGCTCTGGAAACGGCTCTGGACAAGGAACGAATCGTTAATGAAGTTTTGTCCGGATACGGGAAAGCCGCCAATGGCCCTTTTCTTGACGGTTTTTTTGATTTATCCGACGGCATTAAACCGGAAAAGAGAATAGAAAAAGCCAAAGATATTTTGGCGAAAGATGGATTTAAGTTGAACGAGAAAACCGGAATTTTAGAAAAGAAAATGGGAAAAAAAGAATCAATCGCCCTGAATTTTTCAATTTCAACCTGCGAATGCGAAGATTTAATCAAGGCGGCCGAGATTTTGAAAGAAGTTTGGTCGTTGCTCGGCGCGAAAGTTGAAATTAAAATTTTCACCGCCGGCAATTTAAGCCAAAATGTCATCCGAACGAGAAATTATGAAACGCTTTTATTCGGCGAATTCATCGGCAGAGAGCCGGACCTGTTTCCTTTCTGGCATTCGTCCCAAAGGTTTGACCCGGGATTGAATATCGCTCTTTACGCCAACGCCAAAGCCGACGATTTGCTTGAAAAAATAAGAGAAGAGCGCGATTCTGAAAAAAGAAAGCAATATCTTCTGGAATTTGAAAAAGAAATTAAAAACGACATTCCGGCGGTTTTCCTTTATTCCCCCGATTATATTTATGTTTTACCGGAAAAAATAAAAAATTTTGACGCGGAAAAAATCGCCATTCCGGCCGAACGGTTTTCAAACATTGAAAAATGGTACGCCGAAACGCAAAAAATTTTAAAGATATTCAATTAGTTGGTTGGCCCGTAAACGCCGCGGTGGCGAAATTGGCAGACGCATACGGTTCAGAACCGTATATCCGAAAGGATGTGTGGGTTCAAATCCCGCCCGCGGCATAAAATAAAATTAAAAAAAATTTAAATTATGATTAAGCAAAAACCGATAAAAATAGAAAGAAAAATCATCCATAAAGAAGACGAAGCGGTCAGGTTCATCGCTCTTGGCGGCTTGGAAGAAATCGGCAGAAACATGATGATTTTTGAATATAAGAATGAAATAATCGCGATTGACGCCGGATTCCAGTTTCCCGAAGAAACAACTCCGGGAATTGATTTCATAATCCCAAATATTTCTTATCTTGAAGGCAAAAAACAAAATGTCAGAGCGCTTGTCATCACCCATGGCCACTATGACCACATCGGCGCCATTCCGTACATAATGGAAAAAATAGGAAATCCTCCCGTTTACGCCACTTCAATCACGAAAGAAATAATCGCAAGACGGCAGGAAGAATTTCCCCACTCGGCAAAACTTAATTTTGAGATTATAAAGCCCGGAGAAACCCGCAAGCTTTCGGAAAATTTCACCGCCCATTTTTTTCCAGTCACCCACAACATACCCGAAGGAGTGGGCTTGGTTTTGGAAACGCCCGCGGGCAAAATAGTACATCCCGGCGAGTTTAAATTTGATTATGATTTAGAGGGCAAACCAAAAGACCTTGATATCTGGGAAAAAATCGGCAAACAAGGCATCAACGCGCTTTTGCTTGATTCAACCGGCGCCGAAGAAGAAGGGTGGTCGCTTTCGGAAAGAGTGGTTGAGAAAGAGCTTGAAAGAATTTTTAAGGCGGCGAAAGGGCGGATTGTCGTCGGAACATTCGCCTCTCTTCTTGACCGCTTGAATGAAATTATTAAAATCGCCGAGCGGCTCGGGAAAAATGTCGCCGTCAGCGGCAGGTCAATGAAGGACAATATTCAGATTGCGAGAAAACTCGGCTTTATGAAATTTGAAAAAGAAACATTTATTCCTCTTGAAGAAATAGGCAAATATCCGGACGATAAAATTTTGATTATTTGCACCGGAGCCCAGGGGGAGCCGGAAGCGAGTCTGGCGCGCATCGCAAGCGGAGAACACCGCCATATCCAAATAAAGAAAGGCGATACGGTGATTTTATCGGCTTCGGTGATTCCGGGAAACGAAAGAGCGGTTCAATCCCTGCGAGACGAGATTGCCCGCCAGGGGGCGATTATTTATCACTACAAAATGATGGATATCCATTCAAGCGGACACGCTCCGATTGAAGAGTTGAAAACCGTAATGCGTTTTGTCAAACCGAAATTTTTCATTCCCATCCACGGTTATTATTTTATGAGATGGAGAAACGCCCAGCACGCGCAGGAGGCATTGGGACTTAAGCCGGAACAAACGATTGTAAGCGATAACGGCCGCGTTGTTCTCTTAAAAAAAGATTCCGCTCTGCTTGTTGAAGAACGGGTGCCGGCGAACTATGTGATGGTTGACGGACTTGGCGTGGGCGATGTGCGAGAAGTGGTTTTAAGAGACCGCCAGGTTTTGTCGGCTGACGGCATATTCGTGATCATCGCCGTTGTTGACGGCGCGACGGGCAAAGTAAGAATGTCCCCCGACATTATCTCGCGCGGATTCGTGTATCTTCGCGAATCAAAAGAGCTTCTTTTTGAAACAAGAAAATTAATCAGGAGGGTGGTGGAAGAAACCACTTCAAAAATGCACCCGGTTAATTGGAGCTGGGTTAAAGATGTGCTAAGAGAGCGAATCAGCAGTTTTCTTTTCCGCAAAACCCAGCGCCGGCCAATGGTTCTGCCGGTGATTATTGAGGTATAAGAAAACTTAAAACTAAAAACGCAAAACGCAAAGCATAAAACTTAACGAAAAAAATATGTCCAAACTAGTTATCGTAAGCGGACTAAAACCGACCGGAGAGCTTCATATCGGAAATTATCTGGGAATGTTAAAGCAGGCGGCGGAATTGCAGAATTCCGGGAAATACGATTGTTTTTATTTTATCGCCGATTATCATTCTCTTACCGTAAAATACAAACCCGAAGAAAAAAAACGGGAAATTCTCAATATGGCGGTTGACGCTCTTGCCGCCGGCATTGACTCCGAAAAATCAACATTTTTTCTTCAGTCGGCCGTTCCCGAACACGCGAATCTCGCTTGGATTTTTAACACTATAACTTCAGTCGGCGAATTGGAGCGAATGGTTGAATACAAAGAAAAAATCAGCGGCGGGGAGACGCCTAACGTCGGCTTGTTTGATTATCCGGTTTTAATGGCCGCCGATATTCTTTTATACAAGGGAGAATTTGTGCCGGCCGGAGAGGACCAGCTTCAGCATTTGGAATTAACGAGAACGATAGTCCGAACTTTTAACAAGAGATTCGGCAAGATTTTCAAAGAGCCGAGAGGAATTTTGGCAAAGATTCCGCGCGTGATGAGCTTGGACGACCCGACAAAAAAAATGTCAAAAACCTTGCCCAAAGGATGCCTTTATTTGTCCGATTCGCCGCAAATTATCAGGCGGAAAATTCAGTCAGCTGTTACCGATTCATATAAAAATATCGTTTACGATTTTGAAAAAAGGCCGGCGATTTCAAATTTAATTTTGATTTATTCAGAATTTTCAGGAATCCCAATTCCGGATGCCGTGGAAAAATTCAAAAGCGCGAATTACGCTGATTTTAAAAAAGACTTGGCGGAAGTCGTTATTAAAGCGTTGAAACCGATTCAAGAAAAACGCAACAAAATCGCAACGAATGAAGACAAGGTCTTTGAAATTTTGTCAAAAGGCGCGAAAAAAGCCGAAGTTGTCGCGCGTCAAACAATGGACCAAGTCAAAGAAAAAGTCGGATTATTGTAAGCCCCGCAAATAACTACGGAAGTTCAACCCCCATAGTTAAAGAGCAGTTCTTAATTGATTTGGCGGCGAAAAATTTTGTAAGGAGGTTTGTATGGAGTGTATGGAGGTTGAACCTCCATAGTTGGCAATGGTTTTAGAAAAAGATAGAGCCCCAAGCAGAATTGAATTCCGCGAGGGGCCCTGGTGTGAACATACTCGGTTCACTTCGAGTTGGAGCTAGTCCCAGTAGGCACCGGGGTTCCGCCAGTCGGGGTGGTTCGCGTCGAGCCACTCGACGGCGACCTTGTTCGCCCTGTCTTTCATGTCGTAGCGCTTCTTGCCGTTGGCGGGAATCGGCTCGGTGGTGTGAATCACCTTGTCGTCGTCCATGACGTTCGCGACAGCGACGCTCTCCTTGTCAAAACCGTCGTAATTGAACGACACGCCGTACCGACAGAAAAGCAACATGTGGGCGCTACGATCATAGAACGCCGCCTTGTAGAAGATGCAGGCACGCTCGCGACCCTTGTCGTCCACGAGCTTCGACCACATGGAGTGATCGGTCTCCACCCTCTTCCAGCCCTGCGGTAACTCGACGTACTGAAACATGTCGTCGCCTTCCACGACGCCGAGGAACTTCACGCCCGCGGCCTCGAGGATCGCCTTCGCGTCATAATCGCTGTGGCGAATGTCCGTCGGGAGAGTGTCGCTTTTGACGAACGAACGCTGACCCTGCGCCTCCTGACAAAGAATCGCTTCGCTTCCGCCCTGGACCGTCGCGTCGGCGAAGAAACCCATCGGGTTCTTCTCCACCTGCTTGGTCGTGTTGCCTGGTGCTCGTTTCTCTTTCATCGCTTTCGCTCCTTTCTGTTGTTGGGAATGTGCAAATTAAGCCACTCTAGCTTAATGTCGTTAAGAATAACATACTATGGGCCAGAAGTCAAACCCAACAAAAAATCAGCTTCTCTGCTGTTTCTTGTCTCAAATCTTATGAATTTAATGATTAAAAATTTTTTTGTTTTGAGCGGCACGGCGGAGTTTATGCTGTAATTATACACTTTGCGCGAACCTTTTTCGAGAAGAAGAACTAATGCGGACTCGGCAGGGCAAACTATTTTTCTGGGGTTTTGGATTCGCCCTGAACTATGGAGGTTGAACCTCCATAGTTGGCAAACTACCCCTTATTTAAATCTTTTTCCATATCATCCAGTTCTTTTTTTTCGCGCTCGTAGGCTTCACGCATTGCGTCAGACCATGCTTTTTGGGCTTCGCCAGATTTCTTCATTGCCTCGTCCATTAAAGGAGCCCAGTTTTCGAGTATGATTTTTTCGGCTTCTACTTTATCCGGCGTATTAGCAAAGACTTTTTCAATTTCTGTCATTATTCGATTTTCCTCGTCCATGGCTTCTTGCAACTCTCGGTGTTTTTGGTTTTCTAAATTTTCTGGAGCAGGGCCCTTTTCTCCCTTGAATTGTTCAATCATAATTTTATTGATTAGTTATAAACTCGACCTCGGGATTAAAATTTTTTTCTTTTATTGTTTTGGGCGGCGCGGCGGAATTTATGCGCGGGAGAGGACTTGAACCTCCACGTCCTTGCGGACACTGGCACCTCAAGCCAGCCTGGCTACCGTTACAGCACCCGCGCGTTATTCCTTTTTGACCTCTTTTTGTTCTTCGGGAATTTCCGCCGGAATTTCCACCTTTTCCATTTTTATTTGCTTCATTCTCTTTTTAATTTCTTTGGCGGCTTTTTCGCGGATGTAATATAATTTCGCCCGGCGCGCTTTGCCTTTTTGAATAATTTCAAGCTTTTCTATATTCGGCGAATAAATGGGAAAAATGTGCTCCACCCCCACTCCTTCGCGGATTTTTCTGATGGTAAAAGTCGCGCCCGGTTCAAAATTGTGCTTACGGGCGATGACGATTCCGTCCAGAACCTGGCTTCTTGTTTTGTCGCCCTCTTTGATTTTATACCAAACTTTTATTTTGTCTCCCGACCGAAAATCCCATTTTTTGCGTTCTTCAATGTCCACGGGAGAAAATTTAATGATATTCATAAGTTTTAAATTAGCATAAAGTTGCGAAAAATACAACAATTTGATACTATTTGACCATGAAAAAAGACATTCATCCGAAATATTTCAGCGAAGCGGAAATAAAATGCGCTTGCGGAGCGAGCCGTAAAACCGGCTCAACAAAGGAAAAAACTGAAGTTGAGATTTGTTCA
>Ga0209343_10001159_pt1 | contig 36243 bp, 30 predicted proteins | sample RifCSPlowO2_02_FD_184026 | JGI IMG/M metagenome (GOLD analysis project Ga0209343, IMG submission 184026) | Groundwater microbial communities from Rifle, Colorado - Rifle CSP2_plank lowO2_0.2 (SPAdes) (version 2) | ecosystem: Environmental > Aquatic > Deep subsurface > Groundwater | place...
TGCGAAGGGCAAGATTCAAGAGAAAACAGCGGGGAGGCGTGAATTTTCACGCGGTTTGACGGTTCGCCGGACGGGCGATAGAGTGCCGGTTGCTGAAAAAGGGCGTTTAAAATGCCTATCCGTCGGCCATCCGCCATCCAGGAAGCCTGGAGGCACGCACCAGCACGGACCCCTCGAACATGCGCCGTTGCGTGCGATACACGGCGCCCTGTTCCGCGTGCCATTGCCCGTTCACCTGGCGCACGGTTGAGCCGACGGTCAGGACTCCGGACGGCATCGCGATTCTCAAGTCGCAGTCGGGATCCGACGTGCCTCGGGTAACCGCGTGGACCACGCTGCCCTGGATTCGCGCTGCCACAGCCAGGCACACCGTGCACGTGAGCGGCAGCGCGCGATGCGGCTGACCGTTGGACAGCATGCGGGCCGTGAGATCCACCTGCGCCGCCCGGGTCGCGTCGCCCGACAGCGACCGCGAGTCCTGCGCCGCCGACACGAAGCCCACAAACGGTACGCTCGGCTTCATCGCAGCCTCGTTCTCGTTCGCCGCAATCCCCATCGCCACGGACGCGGCCAGGCGTATCGCGCCAAGCCTGCTCATCGCGCCGGCGTTTTGCTCGAGCTCTTCCGGCATCTCCGTGCCCGTGAGCCCCACATCGGCCGCGTTCACGAACACGCATGCGTTCGCGGCGTCGATCATCGAACAGCGGACGCGGCCGACCCCCGGCACATCGAGCGTATTGATGACGTCTCCCGCAGGAAGCAGCCTGCCCGTAGTCGCGCCGCCCGGCTCGCGAAACTCGAGCTTCACGGGCGCCCCGGTTCCCGCGACGCCAGGAATGGCGAGATCGCCGTCGACTGCCGCCACGCCATCCTCGATCGGGAACCGGGCGTGGATGCGCTTGCCGGTATTAGTGCTGTAGATACGGACCAAGGCCTCGTTGCCTGCCACCTTGACCATGCCCTCATCCACCGCGAACGGTCCGATTGCGGATGACATGTTTCCGCACATTGTCGTGTAATCGACCCTTGCGTCCTTGATCAACACCTGCGCGAACGTATAGTCGACATCCGCATCCGGGCGGGTCGACGGCCCCACCACGCAAACCTTCGACAGCGACGAAAGCCCGCCCCCCATGCCGTCCAGCTGGCGCCCGTAAGGATCCGGGCTCCCAATCGCCGCGCGGAAAACGTCGTCCCACACCGATCGATCTGCCGGCAGGTGCCGCTGATCGAACACGACCGCGTTACTGGTGCCGCCGCGGATGAAAGCCGCCGGAATCTTGATTTGGCGCATAGTCCCTGGTCCTTGCCCGCGTGAAGTCCGAAAACAAACCCTATGGGCGCACATGATACTCGGTCGCGTGCGGTGACAGCACGGGTTCTATTCATTGGAACCGGGTCCAAAGCCATTGCCCGGCGCGGCTTTTTTGCGTAGAGTGTTCGCCGCCGCAAGTCAAGCTCAACCAACTGCATTTCCCGGAGGATAGTCAGCCCCATTCATGGACAGTCCAGAATACGACGTGATCGTCGTCGGCGGCGGCAATGCCGGCCTCTGCGCCGCCCTGTCTGCGCGCGAGCACGCCGCCCGGGTTGCGGTACTGGAACGCTCGCCGGAGGAGGAACGCGGGGGCAACAGCGCGTTCACCGCGGGCACCATGCGGGCCGTCTACTCCGGCCTCGAGGATATCCGCCAGCTCGTCCCCGACCTGAGCGAGGCGGAAATCGCGGAAACCGACTTCTCGAGCTACACCGCCGACCAGTTCTTCGACGACATGGCCCGGATCACGGGGTACCGCACCAACCCGGACTTGTGCGAAGTACTCGTCACGCGCAGCAACGAGGCCCTGCACTGGCTGCGCCGTCAGGGTGTGCGCTTCATACCGGTCTACGGTGCGCAGTCCTTCAAGGTCGGCGCCAAGCGAAAATTCTGGGGCGGCGTGACGGTCGGCGCGGTGGGCGGCGGAATCGGATTGGTCGATTCCCTGCACGCGGCCGCGGCGCGCGCGGGCATAGCGGTTTTTTACGAGGCCGAGGCGCGCCGGCTGCTGCAAAGCGACCGCGTGGTGCGGGGCGTCGAGGCCGATGTCGCCGGGAAAACGACCACTTTACGCGCCGGCGCGGTCGTGCTGGCGAGCGGGGGCTTTCAGGCGAACGCGGAGTGGCGCACACGCTATCTCGGTCCCGGCTGGGATCTCGCCAAGGTGCGGGGGACGCGCTTCAACACCGGCGGCGGCATTCGCATGGCGCTCGAGGTCGGCGCCCAGTCCTACGGCAACTGGTCGGGCTGTCATGCGACGGAATGGGACATGCATGCGCCGGACTACGGCGACCGCACGGTGGGCGATCGGTTCCAGAAGCACAGCTACCAGTTCAGCGTGATGGTGAACAACGAGGGCCGGCGCTTCGTGGACGAGGGCGCGGACTTCCGGAACTACACCTACGCGAAGTACGGCCGGATCATACTGAGCCAGCCGGGCCAGGTCGCGTGGCAGATTTTCGATTCCAAGGTGGCTCACCTGCTGCGCGAGGAGTACCACATCAAGGGTGCGACGAAGCTGAAGGCGGCCACGCTCGAGGAGCTCGTCGCACGGATGGAGGGTGTCGACGGAAGGCAGGCGCTGCAAACGATATGCGAATACAACGCGGCGGTGAAAAAGCAGATTCCATTCGACCCAAACGTGCTCGACGGGCGCGGGACCGACGGCCTGGCGGTCCCGAAGTCCAACTGGGCCAACACCATCGAGGATGGGCCGTTCGAGGCATACGGCGTCACCTGCGGCATCACCTTCACGTTCGGCGGCGTGAAGATCAATCCGGAGGCGCAGGTCCTCGACATGGCCGACCGCCCGATCCGCGGGCTGTATGCGGCGGGCGAAATGGCGGCGGGCGTGTTCTACTTCAATTATCCCGGCAGCAGCGGGCTGACCTGTGGCACGGTATTCGGACGCATCGCCGGGCGTAATGCGGCCGCCCTGGCCAAAGCCAACTGAAATAACGGGACACCACTCCGCTAGCCTCAGCGCACAGCGATATTTTCATCCAATTACGTTAGGAGACCACAGTCATGGCACAAGCAGCGACGGCCGAAAAGCACGGCGACTATCAGACGCTTCAGGCGGAAAACCGCTACACGCGCAGAATCGCGCAATTCGTATCAGGACTCAGCTACGAGAAGATACCCGCTGACGTTCGCCAGCGCGTCAAGCTGCTGATACTCGATTCGCTCGGATGCGGCATTTATGGTTCCGTCAAGGAGCACAGCAAGCTGGCCATCAAGGGCATCGCCACGATGGACAACAGCAGCCACTGCGGCATCTGGGGCACCAACCAGCGCGTGTCGGCACCCCATGCGGCGCTGCTCAATGGCACCCTCGTTCAGGGTTTCGAACTCGATGACATCCACCGCAAGGGCGCGATGCACGTCGGATCGACCACCCTTCCCGCCATCGTGGCGCTGGCCGAGATGCGCGGCGGAATGGCGGGAAAGCGCTTCCTGACAGCGGCGGTTGCGGGCTATGAGATCGGGCCTCGCGTCGGAATGTGCATGGGTCCCAATCACCTGGGCCAGGGCTGGCACTCCGGCGCGACCGTGGGCGCGTTCGCTGGCGCCGCCTCGACGGCCGCAGCGCTCGGCTTGTCGGAGGAACGCACCATCGACGCGCTGGGCATCGCCGGCACCCTGACTTCCGGCATCATGGCGGTACAGTACGGCGCCATGGTGAAGAGGATGAATCATGGCCGCTCCGCGCAAAACGGGCTTTACGCCGGCATGCTGGCGAGCGTCGGCTACACCGGGATCAAGAACGTCTTCGAGAGCGAATACGGCGGTTTCTGCACGACGTTCTCCCGCCAGCGCGAATGGATCAAGTGGGAGGAACTCACGAAGGGACTCGGGGAACACTGGGAAACCATGTACGATTCGCTCAAGTTCTACTCGGCCGCCGCGAGCAATCACACCACGCTGGACGCGATCCGCATCATGCGCGATCGCAAGCCTTTCACCGCAGACGAGGTCGAGAAGGTGGTCGTTCACGGCTCGCAGGTCACCAAGGACCATGTCTTCTGGAAATACGAGCCCTCCGGCTCGACCAACATGCAGTTCTGCATGCCTTATGTCGTCGCCACCCTGCTCATCGAGGGGGACTTCTTCGTCGATCAGTGCACCGAAGACAAGATGGCCGACCCGCAGCGCATCGCCCACTCGCGCAAAGTGGAGTTTATCGCCGAGCCCGAGATCACCAAGATGGGGCAGCGCTACTACGTCCGGGTCGAGATTTTCCTGAAGGACGGGACCCGCATGGAAGAGACGGTCGAGGCGCAGCGCGGAAGCGAATCGAAGTTCGCGACAGAGGCGCAGGTCGTCGAGAAGTTCGAGAAGCTCGTCAAGCACGTCTTTCCCGGCCAGCAGGTGGCGGCGATACGCGACGCCGTTCTGGGGCTCGAGAAACTGGACGACGCGTCGAAGCTCGCGAAGCTGCTCGTCAAGGCGTAAGCCAACCGGAGCACGCCTGCTGGGCAAGCTCCGCGCGCTGGTGGTGACCCGCCTGAAACGCCTGTCCGGCGCGCTGGCGCATTGACCCCGGCCGGTCCGGCAATCATCCCGCCGATCGCGCGTACGCCGGCGCCCGCGTCCGCTCTTCAGCCGCGCGGCCTTGCGTCGCTCGCGCGAAGGTGGCCACATCGGGCGCTTGCGTGAGCTCCCGCCCAAGCGCGAGCACGTGGCGGGCGCCCTCCTCTCCCAGCACGCGCCCGCTGCAATCCAGGAACTTGGCGACACGGTCCTCCGCGCTCATGGGCCAGGCGGGCGAGCCCGGCGTTTTCTCGACCCGCAGGCGGAAGCGCCCGCGGCGGGTGGCGATCTCGACGTCGGTATAGCCGACGAGCCCGGAATAGACGCCATCGTCCTCGATGCGGTAGCGCCGTACCCTGCCGATCAGCTCCCGGATGCGCGGCCGCCTCACCATGTCGTCGGTGAACGTTTCGAGCGTGATGCGCCGATCGAGAAGCGCCGCAGCGACGACGTACTCGATGCTGAACTTGCCCTCGAGGCCCGTCGACGGATTCGAGCTCAGCAGCGCCGTATCGGACCCCGGCAGAAAGCCTATCGAGACGGATTCGACTTCCTCGGTTGCGATCTGATGCTCGCTCAGCAGCTGGAACAGCCCGCCGAGCGGACGATGGTTGCAGTAGCAGCACGCCCATCGCTTCACGTAGATGCCCGGGTTCACAATCTCCCACGGCGCCCCAAGCTGATCCAGCGCGCCCGCCAGGTCGGTCCCGTTCTCGCTGCCATAGGTCGCCACCACGCTGCGGTCGCCGTCGAAAATCGCCGTGTCGGCCGTAAAACCGCTGTGCGCCAGCGAGGCCGACACCACCGCGCAGCGCGCCGCGTGTCCTGCGTGCAGCGGTTTGGTCATCGTGCCGAAATTCCGGGTGAGTCCGCTCATCTGCGAGGCGGCGATGCCCCATGCGGTTTGCAGACCGCGCGTATCGAGTCCCAGCAGTCTCCCGGCCACGGCCGTGCAGGCGAAGATGCCTATCGTGGCGGTCGTGTGCCAGCCGCGCTGGAAGTGCGCGTTTCCCAGCGCCTTGCCGAGCTTGCCCGCCACTTCCAACCCCAGGACGTACGCGCCCGCCACGTCTCGCCCGGACGCCCCAGTCGCCTCGCCCACCGCCAGCGCGGTCGGCACCATCGTGGCGCTCGGATGGCTGCGCAGGCTCGGCAGCGAATCGTCGAAGTCGAGGGCATGGGCCGCGATGCCGTTCGCAAAAGCGGCTTCGGCCGCGGGCGCCCGCATCGCCGTCCCCCAAACGCTGGCGACGCCTTTCCCGCCGATTCCCTGCACCCAGCGCACGGCGAGCTGGCTCGCCGGTTCGCGCGTCCCCGCGAGCGCTACGCCGACGGTATCGAGAAAGGCGTCGGCCGCGCAGGACAGCAATTCGTGCGGAATCGATGCCGCGGGCGTATCGATGACGAATCCTGCAAGTCGCTCCGTGCGCATGCGCCCTCCTGGGATCTGGCGACGCGGGCGTTCTCTTGGGCCAACCGGGCGGAGCCGGATGCATCGCGGGTAACATCATACCCCCGTGCCGATCGGCGGCAGCGGGTTCCACTTGCCGGAACGAAGTCCAAAAAATTGACGACCCGCACCGAATTTACGTAGAGTGAGCCTTGCGACGTCACACAGGCCTGCGTCCGCAGTGCCAATCCTATCGCTCCGGGCAGGGCTATACTTGCCCCAAACCCGACACCGCTGCGGTCGTCGGCTTACAAACCGAGGAGACATCAATGAATCGTAGCCGTCATCGTCAGATCCGCGCCATCGCCCTGGCCTGTACCGCCCTGTTCACGCTGGCACCAGCCGCCGGCGCCCAGTCCGCCGAGTATCCGACCAAGCCGCTGCGCTTCATCGTGGGCTTCGCCCCCGGCGGAGGCACCGACATCACGGCGCGTGTCGTGGGGGACGCGCTGTCGAAACGGCTCAATCAGTCGGTCATCGTGGACAATCGGCCATCCGCGGGCGGCGTGCTCGCGCGCAGGCTGGCCGCGGAAACGAACCCGGACGGCTACACGCTGCTGATGCTCTCCGGCAGCCAGACCGCCGGCGCGGTGCTCGTCTACAAGGAGCCCATCGACATGCGCAAGACGTTTGCCGGGATCAGCCGGCTGACCTCCCAGCCGTATCTGCTGACCAATCATCCCAACTTTCCGGCGAAGAACATCAAGGAGATCATCAGCTACGCCAAAGCCAATCCAGGCAAGATGAACTACGGCTCGACGGGCGTGGGATCGATGGCGCATCTCGCGTCGGCACTTTTCGAGCACATTGCGAAGGTCAAGATGGTCCACGTGCCCTACAAGGGAGCGAGCCCCGGCCTGCTCGATCTCCTGCGCGGCCAGATCCAGTTTCTGTTCGCCAGCGCGACCTCTTCCATGCCACACGTGCACGCCGGCCGCCTGAGGCTGGTCGCCCAGAGCAGCGGCGAGCGCTCGCCGCAGCTGCCGGACGTCCCCACCGTCGCCGAGGGCGGACTGCCCGGGTTCGACGTGACCGGCTGGTACGGCATCGCAGCGCCAACGGGCACACCGCAAGCGATCATCCAGAAGCTCAACCGGGAAATCGGCGAAGTGTTGAAGGATGCGGCCGTGAAGAAGAAGATGGCAGCCGACGGCGCGGATATGCGCCACAGCACGCCCGATCAGTTTCGAGCGCTGGTCGAGGAAGAAGGGCAGAAATGGATAAACCTCGTGAAGTCGGCGGGGCTCAAGCTGAAATAAGCATCGCGCTGCCGGTAACGCCCGACCATGCGGCGCCCGGTACCCGCGCGGCTGCCGGGGGCGGGGCTCCTATTGACGCAGGGCCACAGGCCTGAGCCAGGGCACGCGCCGGTAATAGGCGTTCTCGAACGCGCCGATCGCCGCGGTGCGCTGCAGGGTCAACCCAATGTCATCGAGGCCGCGCAGCAGCTGCTCCTTGCGCGAGGGGTCGATCTCGAAGCGGTGACGGATCCCGTCGGGGGCGCGCACGACCTGCCCGGGCAGGTCGATGGCAACCGTCGACCCGGGACTGGCTTGTATCTGCCCGGCAATGGCGGCGACGATGCTCTCGTCGAGCACGACGGGAAGCACGCCGTTCTGCATGCAGTTCTCCCGGAAGAAATCCGCATAGCTCGGCGCGATCACCGCGCGAAAACCCCGGTCCTGCAGCGCGTAGACGGCGCCCTCGCGGGCCGAGCCGCAGCCGAAGTTGCGTCCGCCGACGAGGATGCGGGCACTGCGGTATGGCGGCCGGTTCAACACGAAATCCGGCCGTTCCCGGCCTTCCGCGTCGAGCCGCTCGTCGTGGAACAGGAAGTTCCGGTAGCCGGCGGAAAGCGGCTTGCGCAGAAAACGGTGCGGAATGATGCGGTCGGTATCGACGTCGGCGAAGTAATAGGGCGCCACAACCGCCGTCAGCGAAACGAAAGGCTCCATGGCGGCGCCTACAGGAAATCCCGAACGTCGGCCAGGCGGCCGCTGACGGCGGCGGCGGCGGCCATCGCCGGGCTCACGATGTGGGTGCGCGAACCTCTTCCCTGCCGGCCCTCGAAGTTGCGATTCGAGGTCGACGCCGACCGCTCGCCGGGCGCCAGGCGGTCGCCGTTCGCGCTGACGCACATCGAGCAACCCGGATCCCGCCACTCGAATCCCGCTCTCAGGAACACCTCGTGCAGCCCCTCCTCCTCGGCGTGCCGCTTCACGGTCATCGAGCCCGGAACCACCATCGCCGGCACCCGCGCCTTGCGGCCGCGCGCGACTTTCGCCGCCGCGCGCAGGTCCTCCAGGCGCGCGTTCGTGCATGATCCGATGAACACGCGATCGACCTGAATATCCGCGATCGGCATGCCCGGCGTGAGTCCCATGTAGGCGAGCGCCTTTTCCGCGCGGCCGCGGCGCCCCGGATCGGCGAACGACCCCGGGTCGGGAATGCGCCCGCCCACCGGACTCGCCTCGTCGAGGCTCGTGCCCCAGGTTGCCATCGGCTCGATGGCGTCCCCCTGCAACCTCGCCTCCCGCGGAAACTGGGCGCCCTCGTCGGTCAGCAGCGAGCGCCAGAACTTTTCCGCCTGCGCCCATTCATCCGCTTGGGGCGCGAGCTCGCGGCCGCGAAGGTGTTCGAACGTCTTCCCATCCGGTGCCACCATCCCCATGCGCGCGCCCGCCTCGATCGACATGTTGCACAGGGTCATGCGGCCTTCCATGGACAGGCCCCGGATCGCGCTGCCGGCGTACTCCAGCGCGAACCCCACGCCCCCGCCCACTCCGATCCTGGCGATGATCGCCAGGATCACATCCTTGGCGGATACGCCCCCGCCCAGCGTCCCGTCCACCCACACGCGCATCGGCTTGGGCTTGCGCAGCCAGATGGTCTGCGTCGCGAGCACGTGCTTCACCTGCGAGGCGCCGAGACCGAAGCCGCAGGCGCCGAAGGCGCCGTTGGTCGAAGTGTGGGAATCCGCGCCGGTGATGATCATGCCCGGCTGCGGCATGCCCAGCTCGGCCGGCACGACGTGCATGATCCCCTGTTGCGGGTGCGTCAATCCGTAGTGCCGCGTGATGCCGGCCCACGCCGTGTTGACCGCAAGCTGCTCGATCATGACCCGGGCCTCGGGATCAGCCACGCTGTCGATGCCGCGGTCGCGGCCGGTCGTCGGCGCGTAGTGGTCGGCCATGGCGAGCGTCTTGTCGGGATAGCGCACGCCCCGGCCTTCCTGCCGCAAGCCGTTGAACGCGTAGAACGGGCCCTCGCTGACGACGTTGTAGTCGACGTACATGAGCTGCTCGCCGTCCTCGCGCTCGCCCACGACGTGCATGTCCCAGATCTTGTCGAACATCGTCATCGCGGCGCACATGGCGGCGACTCCCGGAGCGGGTTGGAGACGGAACGAGCCTGCGGTTTGTGTCCGCTACGTCCGCGCGCCGGCGCGCAGCGCCTGCGACAGCTTCCGCACGGAATCCAGCTTGTCGATGCGCTCGACGATCGACAGGATCTCGGCAATCGCATCCGGACGGACGGCGGCTTCCGCCAAGCACCGGAACTTCTCCTTCGCCTCGTCCTCGGTGCACGGGTCCGCGGGCGTCCCATGCGCATCGAGCAGCTTCGTCTCGACGGTGCGGCCATCGTTGAGCCTCACCTCGGCCTTCGTGGCATAACGTGGATAAAGCGCTTCCATTTCGGGGTCCGGATAGAGCTCGACCCGCCGCGCGAGATCGCAGACAACACCATCGTCCAGCGCTTCCGGCGCGTAGTGCCTGGGATCTCGCGGATCGCGCGTGAGCGCCACGGCGGCCGTGAACGGCATGCTGTACTGCGCGGCCATGGTTTCCTTCGGCGCGACGGCGCCGTTGAGCGCGATCGCGCGCTTGTTGGTGCCGACCCGCACGCTCTTGATATCGGCCGGCTGGAACTTGTGCTCGACCCGCAGGGCATCCAGCGCCTGGGCGGTCGTGTGTAGCACGCCGCAACACGGGAAAACCTTGGTCCAAACACGGCTCACCACGTATTCCTTCCCGAGGTCCCGGTCCAGCGCCTCGGGGCGTGCCTGGTCGCCGCCAAACACCTCGAGCAACCCGAAGCGGCCATCCAGCGCCGCGAGCGGCGCCGTAAAGCCCTTGCGCGCAAGCGCGCAAGCGAGCACACCGGATTCGGCCGCCCGCCCGGCATGCATACGCTTGATCATGCCGCCGCTGCCCTGCGTGAAGCTCTTAATTCCGGCGGCATTCGAGCAGGTGATCCCGACGGCACGCATCACCTGGTCGAACGGCAGTCCCTGCGTCACCCCGCTCGCGACGGCTGCGCCGATCGGGCCCGCCACCCCGGTAATATGAAAGCCCCAGCCTGCTTCCCCGATGGCGCGCCCGACCCGCGCCATCGCCTCGTAACCGGCGATGAGGCCCAGGAGCAGCCTCTCGCCGGACACGTTGTGCTGCTCCGCCGTCGCAAGCGCAGCGGGAATGACGACCGCGCCGGGATGCACATGCGCGCCAGGGGCAATGTCGTCGAGCTCGATCCCGTGCGTCGCCGTGCCGTTCACCAGCGCCGCCCGGGCCGGCGCGACCGGCTTAGCATGGGCATAGATCGTTGCCGCCCCACTCGATCCTTCGTCGTAGACCACGTCGGCGATGATCTTGCCCCATGGCATGACCGCGCCGTACAGGCCGCAACCCAGGCCGTCGAGCAGCCGGATCCGGGCCTCCCGGATCACGTCTTGGGGCAGCTGGTCCAGACGCAGCGACAGCAGAAACTCGACCATGCGGCTGGACCGGCTGGTCACGGCAGCGGGGGCGGCATCGTTCATGATCTGTCCTCCGACGGGTGTCACGTTGACGGTCGCATGGATGATAGCACCGCAAACCGGCCGAAAACCCCGGTTCCGTGCAACGGAACCAACACTGTTCACCGAAACAGCGCGTTGACAACACGCATTCGCGAAGGGTAAAACCCGATCGAGGCGCGCGACGCCAGGCTCGCGCGCGCAGCGCAACATGGAACTTCACCTGCACGGAAAAACAGCCCTTGTAACGGGTGCCAGCGCGGGCATCGGCCGGGCAATCGCCAAGGCGCTCGGCGCGGAAGGCGTCACGATCTGCATCACGGCGCGCCGCCGTCCCCTGCTTGACGAGCTTGCCTCCGAGATCGTCGCCGGCGGCGGGGCCCGGCCGCACATTTCGGTTGTTGACATCATGGAGAACGACGCGCCGCAGCGGTTGGCCCGCGACGCGGTCGCGGGACTGGGCCACATCGACATTCTGGTCAATTGCGCCGGCGGCAGCCGGCCGCTGCCCATCGATGCGCCGGACGAGAGGTGGCACGAGGCGATGACCCTCAATTTCACGCGCGTGCGCCAGGTCACCCATGCGCTGCTGCCCCAGATGATCGAGCGGAAATGGGGCCGCATCATCAACATCACCGGCAAACAGGAACAGGTGAGGCTGAACGCGGCGTACTCCGCGAAGGCCGGGGTGCACGCCTGGGCCAAGGGCCTGTCGAAGGAAGTCGGCAAGTTCGGCATTACCGTGAACAGCATTCCGCCGGGTCGCATCATCAGCGAACAGATCCTGCGCAACAATCCAGAGCCGGTACGGCGGGAATTTGCCGCGCAGCACATACCCGTCGGCCGATTCGGCGAGCCAGAGGAACTGGCGTGCCTAGCGGTGTTCCTCGCCTCGCCGATCGCCGGGTATATCAGCGGCACCGTGATACCGGTGGACGGCGGCCTGAGACGCTATACGTTTTGATCATCGCACGGCGTGGAGAAATTCATGACCACCGCAACCGTCCCAACTCCAACCTCCTCATCCGCCGCCGCAGTCCAGGTGGCCGTCACCGCGCGGCTCGCGGAATGGATTTCGGGCCTGAGGCGAACCGACATACCGGATAACGCATGGGCGCACGCGAAACTGTGCCTTCTGGACGCGCTAGGGTGCGGTCTGTTCGGTTCCCGCCAGCCATGGGGCCGCATCAGCGCCGATGCCGCCCAGGATCTGAACCCCGCCGGCCGGGCGTCGCTTTGGGGCCGCGACGCCCGTTGCGGGGTCGATGCCGCGGCCATGGCAAACGGCACCGCGACGCACGGTTTTGAACTCGACGACATTCATCTGCGCGCGAGCATGCACCCCGGCGCGGTCACGATACCCGCGGCGTTTGCGCTGGCCGAAGCCTATGGGAAGTCGCCGGCGGAATTCCTGACGGCGGTCGTCGCCGGATACGAGATTGGTTTACGCATCGGAATCGCCGTCGGCCTGGGTCATGGCTTGCGCGGTCATCACACGACCGGTACGGTCGGCACCCTGGCGGCGGCGGCCGCCGCCGCCAATCTGCTCGGCCTCAGCGCCGATGCGACGGCCGACGCGCTCGGGATCGCGGCAACCCAGGCTGCCGGGCTCCACGGCGCGCGCATGGGCGCGATGAGCAAGCGCTTTCATGCCGGTCGCGCCGCGCAAAGCGGCGTCCTCGCCGCCGCGCTCGCGAAGCGCGGTTTCACCGGCAGCCGCACCGCACTCGAGCAGCCGTTCGGCGGTTTCTTCAGCACGCTTTGCGATGCGGTCGACGTGCCGGCGACGTACGCCGAACTTGGCGAGCGGTGGGAAATCCGGGAAGTCGGATTCAAGGCCTACGCTTCCTGCGGCAGTACACACACGACCGTGGATGCGATCGATGCGCTGATGAAACAGGGCATCACGGCGCGCGATCTCAAGGAGCTTCGCATCCATATGTCGAAAAAAGCCGTCAGCAACGTCGGCTGGAAGTACGTCCCTGCGGGGGTCGTAGCCGCGCAGATGAACTGCTATTACACCTCTGCCGTGAAGCTGCTTGACGACGAGGTCTTCGTCGACCAGTTCGCGGAATCTCGGCTTGCCGATCCACGCGTCATGGCCCTGATCGAGCGCATACGGATCGCGCACGAGCCCGCCTTCGACGCCGGCGGCGCCGCGACCCGCCATGCGGTCCGCGTCGAAGCCGAGCTCAATGACGGCACGGTGAAAACGGTGAACGTCGAGCAGCGCCGGGGCAGCACCCGCTTTCCGCTCTCGCGCGAGGACATCGTCCGCAAGTTCAGGGGCCTCGCGATGGTCGCGCTGCCCGGACCCTCTGTCGAAAGAATAATCGAGCTGGTGAATGGCATCGACGCGATGCGGGACATGCAGCCGCTGGCGGCCCTCATGCGCTCGACCCCGATGACGCCGTAGTCCAGGCGCCGGCGCATCGCCGGCGCTCAATTCCAACCGAAGCGACGCTGCGCCCCGCTCGCAGGGCCGGGCGCGTAATAGCGCGTATCGCTGCGGGCACTCCAACTGTTGGCAGGAAAAATGACCAGGAAATCGCTCATGCTCACCGGCGCGGCCGAAAGCCTGTACCAGTCGCCCATCAGCTACGCCGAATACCTGGTGGTGCAGTTCCCGGTCATGGGATATCCGGGTCGGCCCGGTTTTCTATATCGCTACCGTGCTGGGGCTCGGCGCAACGCTGTCGGAGACGGGCCTGGCGCAGCAAATGGGCGGCGCGCTGAGCCTGCTCCTGCCGGTGCCGCTCGATTACGCGTGGTGGAAGGCGATCGGCTATCTCCGCTGAAGCTCGCGGTCACGGGCAAGCCGCGCCTTGAGATAAGACTTTTCCCCTCCGAGCTCGACCATGTCGTTCAGGAAGGCCGCGAGCGGGGGAAACCGCAGGCTTGCCCCGCTTGCGACATTGCGCAATTCGCCCGCCGCCGTATCGACTTCGAGCCGATCGCCCCTGCCGGCAAATGCGACGATGCCCGGGCAGGGAACCACGAGCAGCCCGCCGCTGATGCTGTTGCGGAAGAACAGCCGGCCGAACGACTCGGCCAGAACGGCGCCGATGCCCAAGGCCTTGACGGCGGCGTGCGCCGGACGCGACGATCCGCAGCCGAAATTGCAGCCGCCGACGATGATATCGCCCGGCTGGGCACTCGCCGCAAACCCGGCATCGAGGCTTTCCAGGCAATGCTTGGCCTGCTCGCTCACGGGCAGGTGAGAATAGACGGCCCGGCGAATTTGGTCGGTGTCGATGTCATCCTGCGGAAACGTCCAGACGGTGCCGGTCACTTTCATTCCCTGCCCCTTGCTTACTGCAGATACTTGAGTGGACTCGCGATCCGGCCTTCGATGGCGGAGGCGGCCACGCTCGCCGGCGAGGCAAGATAGATTTCCGCATTCGGCCCCATGCGGCCGGGAAAATTGCGGGTATTGCACGCGATCGCGACCTCCCCCGGCGCCAGTATGCCGCCGTGCAGGCCCGGACAGGCGCCGCAGTTCGCGCTGGTGACGATCGCGTTTGCCTCGTGCAGCACGTCGATATAGCCGAGCCGCGTCGCCGCCTTCAGCACCTCGCGTGAGCCCGGCGTCACGATGAAGCGCACCTCGGAGTGAACCTTGCGCCCCTTGAGCACCGCCGCCGCGGCGGCAATGTCCTCCAGTCGACCGCTCGCGCACGAGCCGAGGTAAGCCTGATCGATGTGGCGCCCTTCCACTTCCGCGAGGGGTTTCACGTTGTCGGGCGCGTGCGGCGCCGCCACCTGCGGATCGAGCGTCGATGCGTCGAATTCATGCACGCCGTCGTACTCGAAACCGGAGTCGGTATCGAATACGCGAAACGCCCGCTTTGCACGGTCCTTGACCCAGCGCAGCGTGACATCGTCCGGCTGCACGTACGACGCCATGGCACCGATCTCCGTGCCCATGTTGCACAGCGTGAAGCGCAGGTCCATGCCGAGGGCGCGCACGAACGAGCCTGCGAACTCGACCGCGCTGCCCAGCGCGCCGCGCTGACCCAACGCTCCATTGATATGGAGAGCGACGTCGCGCCCGAACACGCCTTTCCGCAATCGCCCCTCGATTCGCACCAGCTTGACGCGCGGCACGTCCAGCCAGTAACGCCCGAGGGCGAAAAGTGAAAGCGTGCCGCCCGCCAGCGATGCTGCGAATGCGCCCACCGCGCCCATCGTGGGCGTATGCGAATCGCGCAGCGCGACGACCGATCCGGGAAGCACGATGCCCTGCTCCGTCATGATGAGGTGCGAGATGCCGGCACCGGGGTCTGCCACCGCGATGCCGCGGGCGCGGTAGAAGTCGCGCCAGCGCTTCTGTCCAGCCGCGATACCGGCCGTTGGCGCCGGCGCGCCATGGTCGATAAACGGAAAAATCCTGTCTCTGAGCGGCAGCTCGCCAACGCCCAGCTCCGCGAGATCCGCCTCCAGGCGAGCGACCTCCTCGGCGTTGGTCGCCACCTGGACCGCGAACACGTCCGGCTCGATCTCGAGAAACTCTCCCGGCGCGACGCTGTCGGGCCTCGGATGCGCATGCTCGATGAGAATCTTGTGCAGTGCATGCAGCCCGTTCATAGGACGCCCCCCGGATCGACGCGGCTTTACAGTAGCGACCGATTATAGCGCCGGCGTCCCGCGGCAACGCACAGTCCGCCGCGTTCCGTTTGGTGGAACCTATTCTGATTATCGAAAGCGGGGGCAGTTTTATGGTACGCTGGTGCTAACCGGTTCCGAAGCGGAGGGAGGGGATTCATGCCGCATCTCGAAGGCAAGACGGCGCTGATCGCGGGCGCCGGCCGCAACAATGGCAGGGCGATCGCGATCGCCTTCGCGCGCGAAGGCGCCGATCTGATCCTGGTCGCGCGCGAAAAAGGGGACGACCTCGAGCGGGTGTCAAGCGAGTGCCGAAAGCTCGGGGCGAAAACGATCCCGCTGCTCGCCGATGTCAGCGATCACGAGCAGGTCAACCGCATGGTCCGCCAGGGCCTCGATCATTTCGGCCAGGTCGATGTACTGGTCAACGTCGCGGGCAGGCGCCCTCACCAGGACTTCTGGGACATCAGCTACGAGGAGTGGCACCGTGTTTTCGAAGTCAACCTGCATTCCACGTTCTACCTTGCGAAGGCGCTCGCGCCGTCGATGATCAAGCGCGGCAAGGGTGGAAGCATCATTGCGCTCGGCGGACTCGCGTCGCTCACGTCCATGCCGCAGCGTGCGCACGTGACGGCATCCAAGACGGGGCTCTATGGACTGATCAAGTCGCTTGCGCTCGAGCTCGGCCCCTACAACATCAGGGCGAACCTGATTGCGCTGTCGCTGATCGAGAACGTCCGCGTCAACCCGGAGTGGTATCCGGAGAAAGGCGCCGGCGAGCATACGGCGCGCGAGATGGCGGGTTGCGCCCTGCAACGCACCGGCAGACCCGAAGAGGTGGCGAATGTCGCCGTGTATCTGGCCTCGGACCAGTCGTCGTACGTGACAGGCGACCGGGTCCTGTGTACCGGCGGCAAAGGCATGTAGCACCCTGGTTCGATCATTCGGAGGAGGAAAACATGACAAGAATTCAACTGCGGATCGTGACGCGCGTTTTGCTGGCGCTTTCATGCGGCGCGTTCGTGATGCCCGTTCCGGCGCAAGACTATCCGAGCAAGCCGATACGCATCGTCACCTCCCCTGCCGGTGGAGGCAATGATTTCCCGGCGCGGGTCGTCGCGCGCGGCCTCTCCGGCCCCCTGGGCCAGCAGGTGATCGTGGACAACCGGCCAACGGTCCTGATCGGCGAGATCGTGGCCAAGGCGCCGCCCGACGGCTACACGCTGCTGGTCAGCGGCAGCCCGCACTGGATAGGACCGCTCATCGAGAAGGCATCGTACCACCCCATCGCCGATTTCGCGCCGATTTCGATGCTGGACCGCGCGCCGGTCGTCCTCGTCGTGCATCCATCGATGCCGGTCACGTCCGTCCGGGCCCTGGTCCAGCTCGCCAAGGCCAGGCCCGGGGATCTCAACTATTCTTCCGGAGGCGCCGGCGGCTCGAATCACCTTGGGGCGATTCTGTTCAACCACCTCGCGCGCGTGAATATCATGCGCGTCCCCTACAAGGGCAGCGGCCCCGCGATGACCGCCGTCATGAGCGGAGAGGTGCACCTGATGTTCCCCGGCGTCGGGGCCGTCGCGCCTCACGTGAAATCGCGCCGCCTGCGCGCACTTGCGGTAAGAAGCGCCCAGCCGTCGGCGTTCCTGCCGGGCGTACCGACAATTGCCGCATCGGGCGTGCCGGGCTACGAATCCGATGCCAAGCACGCCCTGTTCGCACCCGCGGGCACGCCGGCGGCAATCGTCGCCAGGCTGAACCAGGAGGTGGTGCGGCTATTTCAGACGCCGGAGGCAAGAGGAATATTCGTCAAGGGCGGAGTGGAAGCCGCGACCTGTTCCCCGGATGAGCTGACGGCCATCATGAAGTCGGAGCGCGAAACGATAGGCAGGATCCTCCGGGCCGCCGGCATCCGCAAGCCTTGACGGGCACGCGCGTCGAGCGGCGCTCGTGGCGACCGTGCAGCGGAATCGTGGCATTACGTCGACTCGATCCGGGAGGCAACCATGGCAACAGAGGGTAGCGCGGTCACGTTGATGGCCGGCGGAGATATCGGCCCGATCATCAAGCCGACCGAGAGATTCGCCGAGCTCATCCGGCCGGTGCTCGACCAGGCTGACCTGCGATTCGGCCAGTGCGAAAGGACGTACTCGACCCGCGGGTGGGAGCCCCAGTTCGCCAACGGGCCCGGCGGGAATCTGACGCGGCTGGACCCGAGCATGGCTGGCGTGTGGGAAGCCACGAACATGGATGTCATTTCGCTCGCCAGCAACCACGCGATGGACTGGGGTCCGGAGCCCGTGATCGACACGATCGAGCTGTTTCGCGGCAGGGGCAGGCACGTGATCGGCGCCGGCAGGGACGCCGATGAAGCCCGCAAACCCGCGATCGTGGAACGCAAAGGCGTAAAGATCGCGTTTCTCGGGTATTGCTCGGTTCTGCGCGACGGCCAGGCCGCAGCACCCGGGAAAGCGGGGATCGCCCCGATGCGGGCCCACACCTATTACGCGCCGGAAGAGTTCCAGCCGGGGACGCCTCCCAGGATTATTACCGAACCCTACGAAGAGGACCTGCTCGCCCTGCAGGAAGACATTCGCAGGGCAAAACGGCTGGCGGACGTCGTGATCATGTCCATACACTGGGGCCTGCGCCACGTGCCGAAAACCATCTGCACCTACCAGCCGCCGGTCGCCCATGCCGCCATCGACGCGGGCTGCGACCTGATACTGGGACATCACGCGCACTCGATCAAGGCGATCGAGGTCTACAAGGGAAAGGTCTGCTTCTACAGCATCGGCAATTTCATGACGACCGGGTCAAACAAGAGAACGGCGAACACGTTCGACTGGAATCTCATCTGGTTTCCAATCGACAAGGAATGCCTGCCGCCACACGGCTGCTACCAATTCCCGTCCCACTGCCGCAAGACGATGGTCGCGAAAGTGGTGATTACCAGGAAGGGGATCGAGCGCGTGTCCTTCCTGCCCGCGTTCATCAACCCCCAGGCGCAGCCCTACGTCGTGGGGCCCGAGGACAGCAAGTTCCAGGAAATACTCGAGTTCACCGAGTGGGTCTCGGACCAGCACCCGCACAAGTTCCGGGTCGAGGGAAACGAAGTGGTGGTCGACACCTCGCTTCAATGAGCGCGGACCTCGTGCGCGTCGGTCAGCCCGCCCGCTCGTAAATCAGGTAGCGGTCGCCGCTTGCCCGCATGTCGGTCACGCCGCCACGAATGAATTTGCCCGTCCAGTTCAGGTAAGCAAGCGATCTGACATCGAGTAGACCTCCTTGTGAAGGTAGCGCCCATCGGGCATGCACGAGGCCGGAGGTCCGCCGCGCCGGTGAAAGGAAAAGTTGCCCAGGCTGTAAAAGATGACGCCGCCATTGTAGATCTCCACCCCCTGTTGCTGGTGTGGATGATGCCCGAGTATCCCCGTTGCGCCCGCGTCAATGGCAGCCCGCGCGACGACCGGCTGGTAGTCCGAGGGTGCCGGCACATAATGCACCCCCCAATGCAGCGAAACAAAAACGAAGTCGGCGTGCCGCTTGGCATCGCGGACGTCGCCGGCCAGCGCTGCCAGGTCTTCCTCGTCTGCCACCGTCACGATGCGCGCGGGGGCGCCCGGCTGATACTCGTAAGGCTGGTAGAACGTATGCGCGCGCATCGGCGCGCTTCCGGCGCGGCTCCCCGTCGCCCAGTACTGCGGCAGCATGACCGACACGTAGCCAAGAAACGCGACGCGCATGCCATTGCAGTTGATGATCGCCGGGCGACGCGCCTCCTGGATGTCGCGACCCGCCCCGATCGTGGGAATCTCCAGTCGCCGAAATGTCTCGACCGTATCGATCACCGCGTCGGGGCCCCAGTCTCCGGTGTGGTTCGACCCGATCGACAGCACGCTGAACGGAACGCTCTTGAACGCGTCCGCCATCTCCGGCTTTTGCCGCGTATGCAGGCCACCGCCCTGCCCCTGATAGCTGCCGCGCCCGGAATAGAGCCGCTCCACCTGGGCAAACCGGATGTCCGCCGACCGCAGCGCGTCGTTTACCTGCGCAAAAGAACTGGCGGGCGGTTCGCGCCCTGTGCCAACGTCACCCGCGGCCGCAATGGTTACGATCCGATTGGAAGCCACCTTCGTACTCCTGTAGGCCTGAGACGCTCCTCGTCCGGCGGCGCCCGCCGGGCGACTCAAAACGATCTCGGCATGCCCAGCACGCGCGTACCGATGTACGACAGGATCATGTTCGGCGAAACCGGGGCCACCGAGTGCAGCCTGGTTTCGCGAAACTTGCGCTCGATGTCGTATTCGGCGGCAAATCCGAAGCCGCCATGCGTCTGGAGACACACGTTGGCCGCTTCCCACGATGCGTCAGCGGCGAGCAGCTTGGCCATGTTCGCCTCGGCACCGCACGGCTTACCGGAATCGTACAGCGCGGCGGCCTTGAAGCGCATCAGGTTCGCCGCCTCGGCGTTCGCGTACGAGCGCGCGATCGGAAACTGGATCCCCTGGTTCTGGCCGATCGGGCGGCCGAACACCACGCGCGCCTTCGCGTAATTGGCGGCTTTCTCGATGAACCAATAGGCGTCCCCGATACACTCGGCCGCGACCAGGACGCGCTCCACGTTCAGGCCGTCGAGCAGGTACTTGAAGCCCAGGCCTTCTTCGCCGATCAGGTTCTCTGCAGGAATCTCGAGGTTGTCCAGGAAGACCTCGTTTGTCTCGTGGTTGACCATGTTGCGGATGGGCCGCACCGTCATGCCGCTGCCCATCGATTTCTTGACGTCGACCAGAAATATCGACATCCCCTCGAATTTCTTCGTCACCTGCTCAAGGGGCGTCGTGCGGGCGAGCAGCACCATCAGGTCCGAATGCTGCACGCGGGATGTCCAGACCTTCTGGCCGTTGACGATATAGCGGTCTCCCTTCCTGACCGCCATCGTCCTGATCCGGGTGGTATCGGTCCCCGCGGTCGGCTCCGTCACCGCCATCGACTGCAAGCGCAGCCCGCCCGTGGCAATTTTCGGCAGATACTGGCGTTTCTGCGCTTCGGAGCCGTGCCGGAGCACGGTACCCATGTTGTACATCTGCCCGTGGCAGCACGCGGCGTTACCGCCGGAGCGGTTGATCTCCTCCATGATCACCGAGGCCTCGGCGACGGAAAGGCCGGATCCGCCGTACGCCTCGGGTATCAGCGCCGCGAGCCAGCCGGCCTCCGTAAGCGCCTTGACGAACTCTTCCGGGTAGCCGCGCCGCTCGTCCACGTCGCGCCAGTATTCCGCGCTAAACGACTTGCACAGGGCGCGCACGCCCTCCCGCACATGCGAGTAATCTTCGAATGGTTCAGGCATATCGATATTCGAGCACCGCGATCAGAGGGCCATCCCGTCAACCTTGATCCGCTTACGGCCCCTTGCGGCGGAATTTCCGGAAATCGGGCTTGCGCTTCTCTAGGAAGGCCCGGGTACCCCCATATTCTCGTCATTGCCGTAGATGGAGGCGAGCAGCGTGCTGCTGGGGAAATACGACTGGTAGAACTCCTGATCGGACCCGGCGTTCAGAGCGAGTTTCGCGATGCGTATGCTCTGCGGGCTCTTGTTCAGGATCTCCTGACACCACTCGTCCACCAGCGCATCGAGCGCCTCGTCCTTCGCCACAAAATTAACCAGCCCCATCTCCAGGGCCTGCTGCGCGCTGTACTGGCGGCAGCCGAACACGATCTCGCGGGCCTTGCGCTCGCCGACGTAACGCGCGAGCAGCTGGCACGCCCCCCAGATCGGGATGCTGCCGACGCGAGGCCCGGTTTGTCCGAAAATCGCGCGCTCGCTGGCGAACGACATATCGCAGAACAGGTGGATCTCGTTGCCGCCGCCGACGCAGTAGCCGCGGATCTTGGCCAGTATCGGCTTGTCCATCATCCGCATCACGGTCGACAAGCCAAGCAACGGTCGCATGTGCGTGCGCCCGACGTCCGGCGTGCAGCTTGCCTGGTCACTGATGTCGCCGCCAGCGCAAAACGCCTTGTCTCCGGCACCGGTCAGAACGACCACCCCGATCTCGGGATCGTCCGCCGCGCGATGCATCGCATGCGTCAGCTCGTCGTACGTGCGCGGCCTGACGGCGTTGCGCTTCTCCGGGCGGTTAATCGTGACCGTCGCGACACCGTCGCTGGCGGCAAACCCAATATCCTGGTAGTCCACCCCGTTCTCCCATCGATTGAATCGGCAAAAGCAACTGCGCCAGACCGTGCCGGACATTACCCGCAGGGCGAAGCCGGTGTCAAATTGCGGCACCCGTTCCGGTCAGTGAAACAGCTTACGGCTGCCGTCGATTTGGTTTAAGCTAAAATGGGTGGAAGGTGCGGCAAGACGATCATTGCGCGATCGCCGACCGGCCCTACTCCGCGCAACGCCGTGCACGATCGCCCGTAATGCCGGTCGCAGAGGGGCCGTTGGGTCAACCCGCAATCAACCGCATTGAAACGATGGAATACAAGACCATTTCGACGAGTCAGGACGGGCCGTCCTGCGTCATCACGCTGAACCGGCCCGACAAGCGCAACGCCGTCAGCGTGCTCATGATGCAGGAACTCACGGCGGCGCTGAGGGCGGCCGAGTCCGATGACGCCGTCCGCGGCGTGATCATCACCGGCGGCGCCTCCTTTTTCGCGGCTGGCGCGGACCTGAACGAGGCGATGCAGGTCAAGACCGCGTCCCAGGGCATGGCTTACTTCAAGAAATGGCATGCCCTCAACGCGACAATTGAAGAGCTTGCAAAACCCGTCGTCGCCGCGATCGAGGGCTTCTGCATTACCGGCGGGCTCGAACTCGCCCTCGCCTGTGACCTGCGCGTCGCAGCGGAAGGGGCGAGCTTCGCGATCACGAGTTCCCGCATCGGCACCGTTGCCGGCGCCGGCGGGACGCAGCGCCTGCCGCGCATCGTCGGGATCGGCCACGCGCTGGACATCCTCTTTTCGGCCGAGCCGATCGACGCGCGGGAAGCGCATCGTATCGGCCTCATCAACCGCCTCACGCCGAAAGGCGGCGCGCTCGAGGGCGCAAAGTCCCTGGTCGGCGTCTACGCGCAACGCGCCCCATTGAGCCTCGCGCTGGTCAAACGCGCTGTTCGCGTGGGGATGCAGATGGATCTCGCCTCCGGCATCGAGTTCGAGACTTTCCTCGTGACGACGATCTATGGTACCGAAGACAAGCAGGAAGGCATTTCCGCCTTCCTAGAAAAACGGACCGCCCGATTCAAGGGCAAATAACCTGGAGGAAAACATGAAGGCAGTTCTTTCGATATTGCTGTTCATGGCGGGCATCGGGACGTTCCACGCGGCCGGCGCCCAGGCCTATCCCACCAAGGCCATCCGCTTCGTCGTGCCGTTCTCGCCCGGCGGCGGGACGGACCTGCAGGCGCGGACCATTGCGCAAGAGCTCCATGAAGCGTGGAGACAGCCCGTCGTCGTGGATCATCGTCCGGGCGGGACCGGCGCCGTAGGGTCCGGAGTTGTCCTGCAGTCCCCTGCCGACGGCTATACCATATTCATCGTGACCAGCAGCACCCACGCCATTTCGCCGAACCTGTACCGCGAGCCGCCCTACAATCCGGTGAAGGACTTCGCGGCGGTCACCCAGACAGCGACCGCTCCGGAACTCGTTATTGCGCATCCGTCCTTGCCCGTGCGCTCGATCAAGGAATTGATCGCGCTCGCCAAAGCCCAGCCCGGCAAGCTCAATTTCGCCTCCCCCGGGACCGGCAGTATCGGCCACATGACCGGCGAGCTGTTCAAGCTCGTCGCCGGCCTGAAAATCGTCCACGTCCCGTACAAGGGAAGCGGGGCCGCGGTCAGGGAACTGCTCGGCGGCCAGGTCGAGCTGATGTTCAGCGCGCCGGGCGCGGTGATCGAGCACGTGCGCGTGGGCCGGTTGAGGGCGCTTGGCGTCCTCGCCGGTAAACGCATGCCGCTGCTCAAGAACATCCCGACATTGGCCGAGTTGGGGTATCCCCAGATCGATGCCTCCAACTGGTACGGCATCCTGGTTCGTACCGGAACGCCCACGGCAATTATCAACAAGCTCGGTCAGGAAATCGGCCGTATCGTGCAGCAGCCGGAAGTCAAGAAACTGCTGCTCCGGCAAGGCTACACGGTGCAAACCAGCACGCCCGAACAGTTCGCGGAGCATGTGAGGAAGGAATTCGAGAAGTGGGGCAAGGTCGTCAGGGAAAGCGGTACGAAACTGAAGTGATGCATCCGGCACGCCGGCGCAATCAGGAGAGGAGATAGCGCACATGGGAAATCAGTTGCTGCGGATTATCATCAGTGCATTGCTCCTCGCCAGTCTGCACGCCGGCGCGCTTGGGCAGCCGTACCCGACCAAGCCGATACGTCTCGTCGTGCCGTTCGCACCGGGCGGGGGCGTCGATCTCATCGGCCGCAGCATCGCGCAGAAACTGAACGAAGCGTGGGGCCAGCCGGTCGTCGTCGACAATCGCGGCGGCGGGGGCGGCAACATCGGCACCGACATGGTCGCGAAGGCGCCGCCCGACGGCTATACGCTGCTCATGGGGTACGTGGGAAACCTTGCGATCAATCCCTTCCTGTTCAGGAAGCTGCCCTACGACCCGGTCAGGGATCTTGCGCCGGTGACGCTTGCCGCGACCGCGCCCAACGTGCTGGTGGCGCATCCTTCGGTCGCCGCGCGCTCGGTCAAGGAACTCATCGCGCTCGCGAGATCCAGGCCCGGGGGCCTCAATTACGCGTCGGCCGGCAACGGCACCGTGGGGCACATGGTGGCGGAACTGTTCAAGACCGTTACTCACATCAATATCACCCACATCCCGTACAAGGGCAACGGTCCGGCGATTATCGACATCCTCGGCGGCCAGGTGCAGCTCATGTTCAGCGCACCCGGTGCGGTGCTGGCGCATGTCAAGGCGGGAAGGCTGAAGGGGCTGGCCGTCGCGAGCGCGGCGCGCCCCGCGGGGCTCGGAGACATCCCGACGTTCGCCGAAGCCGGGTATCCCGCGGTGGAAGCGACCGCGTGGTACGGCGTGCTCGTTCCGGCGGGAACGCCGCGCGCGATCGTGAGCAAGCTCAACAAGGAGACCGTGCGCATCATGCAGCTGCCCGATGTCAAGGAGCGGCTCGCGGTGCACGGCTACGACGTCACGACCAATACCCCGTCGGAATTCGCGGCGCTCCTCAAGGCGGATCTCGTGAAGTGGGAAAAGGTCGTCAAGGCATCCGGGGCGCGCGTGGACTGAGCCGCGCATCGTCCTGCTCACATGCCGTTCGGCAACTTCGGAGAGCTGCGCGGCATGGCCTATGCGGTGTCGTTCCCCGCTTCTCCCGAGGTGCGCCACATCACGGGCGGGATTCCCGCAATTGACGGCGCATGCCTTCCAATCACGTCGAACACTTTCAGATGAGACCCGGTATGAGCATGCCAATCGGCTTCATCGGTACGGGATCCATGGGCGCGCCCATCGCGGGCCAGTTTCTCGCTCGCGGGCACCCGCTGCTGGTCTACGAGATCAATCAGGCGGCCGTGCAGCCGCTCGTCGAGCGCGGTGCCGAAACGGCTTCATCGCCTCGTGACCTGGCCGACCGCGCGGAAACGGTCTTCATCTGCCTGCCGACGCTCGAATCGATACGCGAAGTGACGCTCGGCAGCGAAGGCATACACCGGGGGTCCAGGATTAAGACCTGTGTGAATTGCTCCACGGCGGGCCCCGGTTTCGTGCGCGAGATCGCCCAGGGGCTCGCCCCCGCCCGCATCGCGGTCATGGATTGTCCCATCACCGGCGGCGCGGCCGCCGCCCGCAACGCGAGCCTGTCGATCACCGTATCCGGCGCCAGGGCGCAATTCGACGCCATCAAGCCGCTGCTCGACCACGTGGCAACGCACGTCTTTTACGTCGGCCCGGAGCCGGGTCAGGCGCAGATCATGAAGCTGCTGAACAACATGCTGTCGTTCGCCGCATTCGTGGCCTCGTGCGAGGCGTTTGCGCTCGGCGTCAAGGCCGGCCTCGACCCGGATGCCATGGTCGCGGTGATCAATACCGGCACCGGACGCAACTCGGCGACCACGGACAAGTTCCCCAACAACATCCTGCCACGCACGTTCGACTATGGCGCGAAGCTCGCCATCAGCTTCAAGGACATCTCCCTCTGCCTCGACGAGGCGGAACGCCGGGGCGTGCCGATGTGGCTTGCACCCGTCGTGAAGCAGGTGATCGGTTTCGCCATTGGCCAGGATGGAGACGCCGTCGACGTCACGACGCTCGTCAAGCACTACGAGAGACGGTGCGGCATAGAAATCGCCGGAGCGGCCGCACGCGGTCGCTCGCCGCAACGGTGAGCGTAGCAGCCTATTTCGGCACACCACGCACCTTCGCACCCAGCCGGCGCGATATGTCGGATGCAGCCGCCGTCACGAGCCTCACCAGTTCCTGCACTCTCGGCTGCAGCCGGATCGTGGGGCCCGTCACCGTCACGCAATAGCGGACGTCACCTTCCCGATCGGCGACCGCGGCGGTGATCGCGGTCAGACCGGGGACGCGCTCGCCGTGCGTCACGGCATAACCTGCGTCGCGGATTCGCGCCAGCTCCTTGACGAAATCGGCCCGTTTCTTGCCCGTCACCTTGACCGAGTAGGCAACCGCCTTCTGCAGCTCTTTTTTCGGCAGGAATGCCATCAGCGTCTTCGCCGTCGCGCCGTCGATCAGCCTGACGCGCTCCCCCGGCTTGGTCACGCTCATCAGCGGCGAAGGCGTGTCGATCACGTCGATACAGACCCGGTGCCGGTCGCTCACCATGTTGAGCGTCACGGTTTCCCTCGATCGCCTCGCCAGCTCGGCGAGGACGGTCCTGGCGAGTTGACGGATGTCGAGCGTGCTCCGCACCAGGCCCGCGAGACGGGTGATGCGGAGCGACAGGCAGTACTCCTGGTTGTCCAGCCGGACGAGATAGCCCGCCTCGTCGAGGCTCTGCACCAGCCGGAACGTGGTGGACTTGGCCAGCCGGATGCGATTGGCGATCTCCTGCAGCGTGAGGCTCGGCCGCTCGTTGCTGAAGCATTCGAATATCGCCAGGGTTCGTTCCACTGCTCGCATCATGCCGTGCCACCTCCGCTCGTTGGGCCGCCGGTCGTGCCCGCATTGTACCCAAGCCGGGCGCGGAGTTCCATTGAATGGAACATAGACTGATTGCTGAAACAGGGCGTTGACCGGACGAAAAGCGTGGGATATAACTCCACGTGCTCACCCACATCCTGAGGGACCCCCTACCATGAACGAAACCCGAACGCTGGCCCGCTGGGCGGCGGGCCTTCGCCTCCAGGACGTACCGGAGAACGTTCGCGAGTACGCGCGAAGGTTCATCCTGGACAACTTCGGCTGCCAGGTTGCGGGCGCAACGCTGCCTTGGAGCCAATCGTACTACGACGTGATGAAGGCCACCCGGAGCGGCACGCACGCGACGGTCGCCTATTTCGGCGACAAGCTGTCCCCGGACGACGCGGCTTTTCTCAACAGCACGTTCAACCACGCCAACGAAACCGACGACACCCATCTGAAGAGCCCCACCCATCCGGGTGGCATCGCCGTCCCGGCCGCCATGGCCATGGCCGAGTATGCCAAGGCCGCCGGAGACAAGCTGCTGCTCGCGGTCATCGTTGCCTACGAGATACAGATCCGGATTTCGTGGGCATGCTCCCCCTACCTCATCTACCGGGGCCACCACCCACCGGTGGGGGTAGGCCCGTTCGGCGCGGCGGCGGCCGGCGCGGTGTTGATGGGGCTCGATGCCGACACCACCTTGAATGCGCTCGCCATTGCCGGCAGCCATTCCGCGGGATTGATCGAGTACACCAAGACCGGCGGCTCGGTGAAGCGCATCCATAGTGCCATTCCGACGGCCGCCGGCGTGCGTGCGGCCCTGTTTGCGGCCGCCGGCATCACCGGACCGCATTCGATACTGGAAGGGGAAAAGGGCTTCTGCAAGGTCTTCGCCGTGGACTATGACCTGAAGCGGCTCACCGACGGGCTGGGCACGCACTACCACCTCCTCGACAACGCCATCAAGCCCTACTCCTGCTGCCATCTGATCCACGCAGCGTTCGACGCGCTGGATCAGCTGCGCGACCGCGAGACCTTTTCGCCGGATGACGTTGACAGGATCCTCGTCTACACCAACAGTGAGCAGATCCTGTCGCATATCGGGTCGATCATCGAGCCGGAGGATATTCTCGGCGCGCAGTTCAGCCTGCCCTTCTCGCTTGCCATGCGCCTGCATCACGGCGGCCGGGGCGTTAGCGGGGGTAACGGTTTCTGGGATTATCCGAAAGTCGACGTGAAGGACGCGACGCTGGTCAACACCGCGCGTAAGGTCAAGTGCCAGGTCGCCGACAAGTCGGAGTGGTCGAGCGTGGACAAGGGAGCCGGCATCGAAGTGATCCTCAAGGATGGCCGGCACCTGAAAGAAATCGTTCCCTACTCCAAGGGCCTGCCCGAGAACCCGCTGTCCAAATCGGAGCTCGAGGAGAAGTTTCACTCCCTGGTCGACCCCATCCTGCCTGCCGGGAGGCCCAAAGAGATCATCGATAGCGTCAACGAGATCGAAAAGGTCCGCAAGGTAAGCGATCTGATTCAATTGCTCGTCGTTCCACCCGGCAAGCGATTCGCCGCCGTAGCAGGGTGGAAGCAGCGTTGACTGCCGCAAGGGGTGAACGATGAATCGCTATTCTGCAATCGTCTATTGTGCGTTGGTGTTGTTTCCGCAGATCGCGGGAGCGCAGGCCCAGTTTCCGTCGAAACCCGTCCGCATCATCGTCCCTTTCGCTCCGGGCGGAGGGACCGATGCGTTCGCCCGGACCGTGGGGGTAAAGCTCGCTGCAACGTGGGGCCAGCAAGTCATCGTCGATAACCGGCCCGGCGCGCAGGGCAACATCGGGACCGCGGCCGGCGCCAGAGCGGCGGCGGACGGTCATACGCTAACCCTCGCCTACGTCGGCACCCTGTGCATCAATCCGCACCTATACCGGAACCCGGGATTTGACGCGCTGAAGGACTTCGCGGCCGTCACGCGCGGGACCCTCGAGTCCTGCGTGCTGGTCGTGCACCCGTCGCTCCCGGTGCGGTCGGTGAAGGAACTCGTCGCGCTCGCGAAGCGGCGCCCGGGCGAGCTCAGCTTCGCGTCGTCGGCCTCCGGCACCCAGCTCGTCGGCGAGCTCTTCAAGCTGGCGACCGGGACCGACATCCTGCACGTGCCGTATAAGGGCGCGGGACCGGCCGTGGTCGACCTGCTCGCGGGCAACGTGCAGATGATGTATTCCAACCCGACGGCGGCGGTGCCGCACGTGAAAACCGGCAGGCTGCGCGGGCTGTTGGTGACCGGTCAGAAGCGGCTCGATACCCTACCGGATATCCCAACCGCCGTCGAAGTGGGCATCCGGGAGCTCGACGTGTACGGGTGGTACGGCGTGGTCGCACCTGCCGGCACGCCCGGTACAATCATTTCGAGACTGAACGCCGACATCGTTGCGACGCTCAACGCGGCCGAAACCCGTCAGCGCATGCGATCGCTCGGGCAGGAGCTTTCCCCAAGCACCGCGGAACAGTTTCGGGAGCAGATCCGAAAGGAATTTGCCCTGTGGGGCAAGGTGGTCCGGGCAGCCGGCGTCAAGGTTGACTGAGTCCACTGCGCAATCTGGTGACACTCCTTGAACATGCCGCGTCGGCGGGCACCCGGCCGTCGACTGATACCACTGTCCAGCCATCCCTGCCTGCATTCGCCCCGCTGGCTGGATCGCTGGTGATGCAGCACGGCGCGCGTCTCGCTGTATCCGTCTGCGGAACGCTGCTTGCCCAACTGGGGGCGGAAGTCGCTCTCGTGGAAACACCGGGCACCGGCGCCGCCAACACCCTGCGGCGCGCGGCCCAGGTGCGCGGCAAACGAAGCGTGACCCTGCGACCGGATCGGCCCCCGGACCGTGCCGTCCGCGATGCCCTGATGCGGGCAGCCGATGTCGTCATCACTTCCAGCGACGCGTCACCCGCGGATGAATTTCGCGCCCAGCCGCGTCAGATCGTCTGCGACATCACCGCTTTCGGCGCGAGCGGGCCGCTGTTGGGCCTGCCCTACGCCGACGCGCTCGTCCAGGCCATGTCCGGGCTGGCGGACACGACGGGCAATCCCCAGGATGCGCCGACGCTGATCGGATTTCCGTTTTGCGAGGTGTCGGCGGGCATTTATGCGGCCGCGGCAATCGTGACCGCGCACCGGGTTCGCCGCACGCGGGGGATCGGTCAATCAATCGATATCGCGCTCTTTGACTGCGCTTTCGGCGCCCTGCCCACCTTTCTCCCGTTTCACGTAATTGGCAAGCCCGCGACGCGCTCGGGCAATCAGCACTCCCTGGCGGCGCCCTGGAATGCCTATTCGGCCTCCGGCGGATGGGTCTTGATCTGCACGGCTACCGACGAGCAGTGGAGGCGGCTATGCGGCCTCCTCGGGCGGGAAGACCTGGCGCGGGCGGACGGATTCGCCAGCAATGCCGAGCGCGTCGCGCGCCGCACCGAGATCGATGCCATCCTGCAGAACTGGACCCGCACGCTCACGGTAAGGGAATGCATCGAGCGGCTCTCCGGCGTCGACATCGCGTGCGGCCCCATACTCACGCTTGAGCAACTGCAGAAAGAGGAAAACCTCGCGCACCGGGGAATGTTGACCCCGTTGGACGACCCGGCCAGCGGCAAATCCGCCTTGATCCCCGGCAGCCCGCTGGCGGCCGCCATACCGAGGCTCGCCCCTTCCCTGCGGGTGCCTCAGCCGGACGAGGACCGCGCCTACCTCGAGCAGTTGATCGCGAGCCGGAGCGCGGCGCGCGCGTATGACGGCGGCCGTGACGGCGGTCAGGCGGGAAGCGCCCCCCCGCTCCAGGGATTGCGCGTGCTGGAGATCGGTCAGTACACGACCGCGCCGCTCGTCAGCCGCCAGCTCGGGGCGCTCGGCGCCGAAGTGTTCAAGATCGAGGCGCCCGGAGGCGAAGGCTCGCGCCCGTGGCCTCCGGTGCAGGGTAACCGCGGCTATTTTTTCGCCTTCAGCAACAGCGACAAGCGTAGTATGGAGCTCGACTTGCGAAACGAAGGCGATCGCGTGCTCTTCCGGAAACTCCTCCGGAAGTCGGACGTCCTCGTCGAGAACCTCAAACCCGGTTCGCTGGCGCGCCTGGGATTCGATGCGAACGCGCTGCGCAGCCTGAATCCGCGCGTAGTGTATTGCGGCATCTCCGGCTTCGGCATGCGGTCCGCCTACCCCGGCCGGCCGGCATTCGATACGGTGGTGCAGGCCATGTCCGGCATCATGGACCTCACGCGCGCGAACGGAGTACCGACCAAGGCGGGCATCTCCGCGGCGGACATCCTGGGCGGGGAAATAGGGCTGCTGGCGATCCTGGCGGGTCTTGAGATGCGCGATGCATCGGGCGAAGGTGATGCGATCGATGTGTCGATGCAGGATGCCGCCGTATGGGCCACCTCGTACCTGTGGCTCGATGCGCCCCGCGAGCGCAGCGTGATGGTGCGCTGTGCCGACGGTTTCGTGTGCGCGGAGAGCGACAGGGCTCGCCTGGCGTCGTTGCCGGGCCTCGTTGTGCAGGCGACGGAATTGACCTCCAGCCTCAGCCGCAACGCATTCGTTGAAGCGGCCGCATGTGCCGGCATCATGTCGGCGCCGGTGCTGACGGTTTCGGAGGCGGCGCTCAGCCCGCAGGCCATGGCGAGACAGTTGATCGTCGAGAAATCCACCCCGGATGGCAGAAAGTGGCCCCTTCTCAACTGCCCGCTCCGGCTGGGCGCCACCCCGCCCGCAGTCCGCCGGGCGATCGGGGAACTCGGAGAGGCGAACGAAGAAGTACAACTGGCGCTGACGCTCGAGTCTGCGTAACCGCTATTCTGTCACCAGTGTCGGCCGGATGAGTTGAAAACAGCCAGTTTCAACGCCTTCGGGTCTAAACCGGCTTCCTTCATTGCCATCGCAAATATTAGTGGCGCAGCCCCCACTCGACTTGTCGACGCAAGCGAAATTGACGAAGGGTCCTTACTTATTCGCGCTGTCAGATCCTTCCAATCCTTAATCGGGGAATCCGGCGGATCCGGCACCCCAGGACCCAAGCTCTTGTGAGGCCTGCCGAAGTTGTAATGCCTCGCCCATTCTTTGAGTATCGCTCGCAAGTGACTTTCGGACATCGGGATCAGCCAGTCCAGGCACTCCCGCCGGATTGTCCCGATCACCCGCTCACATATCGAGTTCGCCTTGGGACTTCGAACCGGTGTCCGCAGCACCTTCAGCCCCAGTGCCTGAATGGAGCTGTCCAAGTGTCTGGCAAAGATGCTATCGCGATCATGAATCAGGTACCGGTGAGCGCCTTCATCCCTGACCACCGCTCGCAACTGCTGTAGCGTCCAGTCTGCCGTCGGGTGGTTCGTCACACCTACGTGCGCAAGCCGGCGTCTGCCGTGTTCGATGACCACGAAGCCGTACAGCAATCGGAAAGTGGCCGTCACGGCGACAAAGAAATCGCACGCCAAAATCGCCCTCGCGTGATGCTTCAAGAACGTCGCCCAGCGCTGATCGCGACCGGGCTGACCCGGCGGTCTCTTCGGCATGTATTTGCCTACCGTCCGCGGCGAGACCCTGATTCCCAGCTTGACCCGTAGCTCATTGGCGATTCGCTCCTCGCCCCACACCGGATTCTCGGAGGCCATTCTACGAATCAGCGCCCGCAGTTCTGCTGGAATCGGCGGTCGACCAAGTTTGCACTTGAATCGCCAGAACAATCGCCATCCCGTACGGTGCCAGCGGATGATCGTTCGCGGACGCACGATTACGACTGCGTCGTGCCAATCGAACAAACGGGTGAGAAGCGCGAGGCCGATCCGTGTTACAGAATCAACGCGCCGCGGCTTGACCCCTCGCTCGATGTATTGAGCGAGCTGCTTTCGGAGGACTAAGTTCTCCGCACGGATCGCCGAGGACGAACGCAAGCAGAGTAGGACGAGCCTGAAAGCGTCCGCGAGCAGTGCCACCACGATTCGCACAAGCCAGACCATGCGGTCATCATGCCACAATCCTGCAGACACAACGCGGGTTGCCCATCAATTACGACTGACTCGACTTTTTGCGCACCACAGTGCGTTACTGGTACGTTCCGCGTTCGGAGTACAGCTTTTCAACCTGCGCGATGCTGATGTCCGACGCACGCAGCGCGTCCAGGACGTGGGTGAACGCGCTTTCGGGCGGCTTGTGCCCGGTACCCACGTCACCGCCCGCAGCGATGGTGACGGTCGAGCGCTCATTGTTCTTCATGGCCATTCGGTTCCCCCTCGATGCGGCTGCCTGTTGCTCTACGTAACCCGTTTTCCTGCGCCGATCAAGCTCTTACCTCTATGAGTTCGCCGCTTTCTTCGCGTGCAATGCGGCCTGGGTTCCCGCGATGTGTCCGAATACCGCGCCCGATACCAGTCCGGTGCCGCTCGGATAGTTGAAGTAGAAAAGCCCGCCGACCATTTCGCCTGCGGCATACAAACCCCGAATGTCCCTGCCCGACACGCTCTGCACCGCCGCCTGGGGCGAGACCTTTACACCGCCGAAGCTAAAGGTAATGCCACAGGTAATCGCATACGCCTGAAACGGCGGCTTATCGATGGTCTCCGCCCAGTTGGATTTCGGAATCTCCAAACCCCGGGTGCACCTGCCATCTTTCACCACAGTGCTGAATGGAATGTCACGGCACACCGCCTTGTTGTACTCGGACACCGTCTTCAGGAAGCGTTTTGCATCCACTCCCTCCAATCGGTCGGCAAGCTCTTCGATCGAGCCCGCTTCGACCTTGGTAACCTGCTTGATGCGATACTCGTCACGCAGGAGATGGGCCACCTTGGCATCGTAGACCTGCCAGGCAAACATTCCCGGCTGTTTCAGGACGTCCTGTCCATACTTGGCGTAGGTGTAGTTGCGAAAATCCGCCCCCTCATCGACGAACCGTTCGCCATTCGCATTCACCATGATTCCGAAAGGATAACTGTGCTTTTGGAATCCGTCCCCAACAATCCGGTCTCCAAATGGCGGAGCATTCATGTCCCAACCCACGGCATGTGCCCCCGACCAGTGCCCGCACGGCATCGCGCCGATACCGAGCGCCATGTTCAGGCCCCCGCCCGTATTGAAGCGCGTGCCGCGCACTTTGGCGAGATCCCAGTTCGGTCCCAGGTAACGCGCGCGCATTTCGGCATTCGATTCGAACCCGCCGCAGGCAAGAACCACCGCCCCCGCCGCGATCTCAGCCTGCTCTCCTCCGGATTCAGCCAGTACGCCGTACACGCGACCACCACGGTACAGCAGCGATTGTGCCGAAGTGTCATACAACACGGGTATCCGGGCTTTTTTTGCGGCCTCCTGCAGACCTTCCATCAGCCCGGCGCCACCGCCCCAGAACGCGCACACCATGCCACCGAAAAACTTGAACGTCCCTCCCACCTTGTGCGCCTGACGGCCATACATTGCTTCAAAACGCACGCCTTTGCTCTTCATCCACGCTAACGTACGCCGACTATTCCGCACCAGCACCTCGGTGAGATCCGGGTCACACCGATAATGGGTGACGCGGCCCATATCGTCAAAAAAGTTCTCTTCGGTGTAAGTTCCAAAATCGACCGTGCGCGCCTCCTCTATGCTCACGTCAAGAACTTCACGGAGTTCCTCGATATTGTTGAATACGAACCGAGTTGCGCCCGCTGTGAAGAAACTGTTCCCTCCTCGTTCCGCTTCCGGCGCCCTCTCCAGTATCACCACCTTCGCTCCGGCATCATGTGCCGCGAGCGCGGAACAAACCGCCGCATTGCCCGCGCCTACCACCACAACATCTACTTGCTTCACGTCATCCAATCGCATTTCCGGATTCCTATCCCCTGTCTTTCGTTTTTCACGACCGAAACTAAGCCCGCGGAGAAATCGTCCGCTTTACAAAACGGCGTCCCGGACGAGCGTTGAGATTCTTTTCAACTTTTCCAGACGGTCGACGATTTGATCGATCTTCTCTATCCTTTCCTTTGGCAAAATTTCCGAGGCCAGGGCATGAAACTTGGCCAGGCGTTCCTCCCTGGGAATTCCCCTTTCCGGTTCCCACTTGGGATGGTCTATCTGCTTTTCAAAGGCCGTTCCGCCTCGAAGAAAAATCTTGACCCTTGCCTGTGCCTTCTCAGGATAGATGCTGGTCATGAGATCGTCAGGAATCACTTGAACCTTTTTCGCAAGCTCCAGGATCCTGGGATCGGATATCTTCTCGCGGCGATACTGCTTCGGCCCTAAGGTTCTGTCTGAAACGACCACGGCCAGAATGTACGGGAGGCTGAATTGACAGGTGACAAAGCTGCTGTTGGCTTCGGGATACCTTCCCCCTATCTCCCGGGCGGCCCTGGCAAAGGTCTTCACCTCGATCCTGTCGACGGCGTCCGAAAGGATGTCGTTCTCTTCCACCAGGGTCAGGGCCGCCTCGATCGCGCTGTGAGAAAGACGGCAGGCTGCATACGGCTTGAAATAGACATCCAGGATCGTATACCTCTCGCCCAGACCCTCGATCAGTTTCTCGAGTGCGGGCTCGCGACTGACGAGATTGCAGAAGCCCAGGTAACGGGGAGGTGTTCCCATGAAAATCTCCTGGCATCCCGTAAATCCTTTTTGAGCCAGAAGTGCCGCTTCGACCCCCGCCTTCGCGGCCTGCCCACCGACGAACGGCTTGATGGTTGTGCCCCACATGTTCTCCCGGGAAGAGATCGGCAATATGAAACCGGCGATCCCCATGGCGTGAACGAGCTGGGAGCTGTCCAATCCCAGAAGTTTCCCGACTGAGACAGCGGCGGCGAAAGTCCCCGTGGTGCCTGTCTTCATGAACCCCACGCTTTTTTCTGGCGGCAGGGAAGCGGCGATTCGATTCATCACCTCGTATCCGGCGACCACGGCCGTCAGGAATTCCTTGCCTCCCTGCTTCAGGTATTCAGCCGCCGCCAGCGAGGCCGGCAGGACCACGGAAGCCGGATGATTATTCCCATACGTCACGCCATCCTGTGTCTCCAGGACCTCTGCAAAATAGCCGTTGGCAAGGGCCGCGTTGCGGCAAGAAGTCCTATGACCCCATCCCAGGACAGTGCTCTCTTTCCGGTCTCCCAGGTCCCTCACCCATTCGGCCACCATCTTCGATTCCTCGAAGGGGTAAGATCCCAGGACGCAACCCAGATGATCCCGCACGCAATCCTTCGCTTTTTCGATCACCTCTTTTGGGAGATCCTCATACTTTAAAGAAGCGACAAACTCCGCAATCCTCTTCGAGTACATATACCATGCTCCTTCACGACGCGAAAAATTATGTAAGTAGGCAGCGCACTATCTTCATCGCTCATGCCTTCCTCTGTCTTACTCGATGCCGCATGCACGGTCTGCAGATTAACCAAACTCGGATGTGCGAAGCCCGTCAGGATCCATACCCCTGATTATGTCGACAATCTGCGGCCCGGGAATCGGGGTCTCGATCACATCCGGCGCGATTCGAAGATCAAACCCCGTATTCTTCCTGATTTCGTCTATGCTGTGAACCGGGTGATAAGACTGCAGCTGCATCACCCGATCAGGATTCTTGAAGTTCATCACACCGAGATTGGATACTATCGTCATCTCGTTCTTCATTTGCTCCTTCGAGCGGTGGTTGTAGCCCTGCCCGGTTACAAAATCGACTTCCTCGACAAAGGTCCGGGGCGTGTGCCTGGC
>Ga0209343_10001163_pt1 | contig 36181 bp, 40 predicted proteins | sample RifCSPlowO2_02_FD_184026 | JGI IMG/M metagenome (GOLD analysis project Ga0209343, IMG submission 184026) | Groundwater microbial communities from Rifle, Colorado - Rifle CSP2_plank lowO2_0.2 (SPAdes) (version 2) | ecosystem: Environmental > Aquatic > Deep subsurface > Groundwater | place...
CTAAGGATTACAGCCTCTTCATTTGCCTTTACTGTGTAAAACGAGGTATATCCTGTGACAATTACAAAAATGATGATAAGAAATGGCGGTATGAATTTTTTTATTGATTTCCATGGAATATCCTGGAAAGTCATTTCCTCCGGTCTTCTGTATGGTCCGTATTCTGGCATATTATCCCTCCATATCCTTGTAATTACTGTTGAGTTTTGTGTAAATAAAGGTTGCCCTTGATTAATAACATGACGCTCATTTCTATGATATTAGCATTATGATAAGTGTGTACATCAGACTAAATATACCTTGAAAAGTGTATATTGCAAGGTAAATCAATTATAAAATATAAAAATCCATTTTATTTAAAACTAGGAAACGGATAATCCTGACACAAACTAGTAGACGACAGAACTAACTTGTTATTCACCGTGTCAAGTACGAGGCTGTCTCTGCGAAAGCAGGAATCTATTCTCATATCTAGTAGTTAGTGCGTGTCACGCCAGATAACATATCATCCCTACTGCAACTAGAGATTAATCATTTGCCTGATGAAACGTTTATTTGCATAATTAGAGTTACTTTGGTTTTCTTATTGCCTCTTATGGAATATTCATTTAATATTAGTTTTATAATGTAATTTTTAGCTTATAAATAGTTTTTATTTTTAAGGAGAATATTTATGAAGTGTATTGGATATTTTGCAGGTGTTGCTGCTGTGGCTTTACTTTCAATGGGTACATACGCTGTTCCTGTGGTTAATGGTTCTGAATGTTGTGGCACAAAGGCGGCTTCTGCAGATGAAAAGGCTGAGACAAAATGCATAGTATGCGGGAAGGGTATTGCTAATAAAGACCAGTCTATAAAGGTTGAACACAAGGGAAAGACTATTCATCTCTGCTGTGAGAGTTGTGCCGATACGTTCAAAAAAGACCCGAGCAAGTGCATGAAAGATAAAGAACAGAAATAATTAAGGGAATTGCTTTGGCGAAGTTGTTTTACGGGGAAGGCATTCTTGTGTTCATAAGGCACATTAATGCCTTTTTTGTTCTTAGTGTAGTTATATTATTCCTTATCATGGAGATTACGAAAGGAGAAGATAATATGCCGGTGAAAGTGGGTGATTCGGCGCCTAGCTTTCAGTTAAAGGATGAAACAGGCGAGATGCGTACGCTCGCCGAATTTCGCGGTAAAAAGGTAGTGCTCTATTTTTATCCAAAGGATAATACACCCGGCTGTACGAAAGAAGCTTGCAGTCTTCGCGATGGATACAGTATATTGCAGGAGGCTGGGATTGTTATTCTGGGTGTCAGTTTCGACTCACCAGAGTCGCATCGAAAATTCAAAGATAAACATAACCTACCCTTTATTTTGTTGAGTGATGAGAAAAAAGAAGTTGCAAAAGCATACGGCGCTTCCGGCGGTCTTTTAGGCTCTCTTATGGCGAAACGATATACGTATCTGATTGATGAACTTGGCAAAATCGTTTACATCTTTAAGAAAGTGGACGTAAAGAACCATGCAGAGGAGGTATTACAAGCCTTTTCTACGTATTCCAAAAGCTGATGTTGAACGTTGAACCACAAGCCTTTTATATTATTATCCAGAGAAACGGCAAAAGAAAGTCGTCATTCCTGCGCAAGCAGGAGTCCGTAAATATTTCGTTATATATCCATAGAATTCTGCCGATTTTGGGTTGACGCATGCTATTCCACGAGATAATATGATAGTGATTATAGAATAAAGATAAAAATGAATGTTCCTGAAGCGCTGCGCTTCAGGAACATTCCACTCGAGACAGACAGCCTTCGGCTGCTGCTCAGCGGGGGCGTTATATTTGAAAATAATTTCATATGAGTACATTAAGAGAATCGTCTATTGTTAATTCATTTGCAACCGAATGTTTTAGAAATGTTGCAGACAAGGATTACATTGTAGCAAGGAACACATTTCGGCTTGGACTAATCGAACACTTTCAATGGAATGCCCATCAAGCAATTGAAAAATATTTTAAAGCTATTCTGCTTTACAACAAGAAAAGCACAAAGGGAATTGGACATGATCTTTCAAAGGCATTAAGGCGAATTTCAACTATCTCAGAGTTCAGTGTTAATTTATCTGACGAAGAAGATAAATATATAAATCATTTAAATAACAATGCTCAAAATAGATATTTAGAACAGCCTTCTTGTTCTTTTGGTGAGGATTTATTTTTACTCGATATGACTGTATGGTCAATTCGTAGATATTGCCATGTAATTAATTATAAAATGAAAAAGATCGATGGAACAGATGTCAATCTTTTACCATATGAACTAAAGAAAATAAGTCATGAATGTTATAAAGAAAACCCTTATAAATTTAGGATAGGTGGTTATTTAGAAGGTGTTCTTGGAAGAAAAAAGACAGATCTCGAACGAATATCACTAACATGGAAGAACTCTTATTTCGGTGCTAGAAGAAAAATCATCATTAACAATTTTCCAATTTATAGACACGCAGTAGTTCCACCACATTTCCGAGATGAGCGACGATATCACATTTTAAAAGATTATGTTGACTTCCCAGGAAGGATAAGAAAATTATTTAAAGAATAAAATATAACCATCTCATGCACTGGAATGCGCACCAGCGGTGACGATTTTTGCTTTGATTGTTTTATGGTCTGCAAATTATCTTCTTGCTTTTAAGTGCCTTACATGGTGCGCATCCGTGATGATGAGGTTGTGTGTAAAAATGGAAATCCAAAATTAAGGAGAGGACAAGAATATGCCAATAGACAATAGTATCAATAACAGAACTTTTGAGGAACTATTTACTAATCCCATTAGTTTTGAGATTCCCTTTTTTCAGCGGGCTTACTCTTGGGAAAGACAACAATGGAAGCAACTTATTGATGATATATGGGAACAGATAATCATGGATGTTTTTGAACAAATAAGCAACAAGAATGACAGGGAGGAACTTACAATGGAAAAACTTGAAAAGCATTTATTTGAGCATGAACATTATTTTGGAGCAATAGTAGTCCTTGAAAAAACTAACTCAGATCCTGCCCTGAAGAGTTTTTCTGTTATCGATGGTCAGCAGAGAATAACCACTATCTATCTATTAATTGCTCTCGCCGTTCAATTACTGAAAGAAAAAGCGAACTTGTCAGAAAAATCTCAGAAATATATAAATACGCTCGAAGGTTTTATTAAAAACAGTCTTGATCCAAAAGGCGATGATTACAGGAAACTAAAAGTCTACAGTAATAAAGGCGATCGTTATCCTACATATATGAAAATATTTAGTGAAAATCCTGAAAGTCCATCGCTACCGATTGATATACAGCTATATGTTAAGGAATTTAACAAGATTGATGCTTTCTGGAACTATGCTTATAAGAAACTAAAATCATATGGTGTTCTTGAATTATTTGTTTTTTCCCAGGCGATTCTAAAAAGTCTAAAAATTGTGTGGATTCCGCTGGATGAAAAGAGAGATAACCCGCAAGCAATATTTGAAGGGCTCAATGATAAAGGTATGCCTCTGTCTGCCATTGAATTACTATGTAGCTATTTATTTAAACCGCTAATTGACGATGTTACAAAACAGCATGAAAGTATTCATAATGACAAATGGCTGAAAAGCATAAAAAAGGTTGGAGGAGAAGATAATTTTGAATTTTATCTTAGAAACCTCTTTTCAATAAATAAGCCTAAGATGATTGGCAAAGGTAGAAAATTATATGCGAATTTCAAGAACACAAACAAGCAGTTCTCGAAACAATTGGCGTTTGATAAGATCAATGAGATTGCGGATAATATAGACTTATTTAACCAAATCGTAAAACCTCAAGACCCCAGTTGCAAGCACCCTAATAATGAGATTAATAATCTTTTGATTAAAATAGAACGAACAAGTATGTATTCCTCAATCCCATTTATCCTTGCCGTATTAAGGGAGCAAAAAGCGGGCAATTTAACTGAGGCTGATTCTGCAATAATTTTGAATATTCTCTTGGTGTTGCTTGTACGCAGAAAAGTTTGCGAGTTAAAGACTACAAAGTACGATGTATTCTTCCCGTCATTATTAACCAAAATAATTGGCGAACCAGACAAAGCGAAGGCATTTAAGGATCAAATAACGAAAGAAGACTTGTGGGTATCAAATCAGGAATTTGAAAATGCATTTATAAACAAATCTCTTTACAAGCAGACAGAACTTGAATTTGTTCGCTTAATTCTGCAGGAAATTGATAAGAGAATGCAAAGTCACGGTCAATTGCCGGATTATTCATCTATCAATACAATTGAACACGTGATGCCACAAACTCTAGATGACGAATGGATGGCTTATCTTGGAGACGAGGCGAATGATTTAAATCTTGAAAGAGTCAAGAATTCTATTGGGAATCTTTGTTTGATAAGCAGAGCGGCAAACAGTTTTGTTGGCCAAGACCCATTTGAAAAAAAGAAAAATAGTTATACAGATGTCAGCGCCCTTACAAGAGACCTGAAGGTTAGAACAGATAAGTGGAATATGCAGGCAATAAAGAAACGCTCCAAGGATATAGTTGAAAGAGCACTTGATATCTGGTCATGGTAAGGGGTAAAGGACCTTCAGCAATAAGAGAACAAACATAATGAAGATCACACAACAATAAAATCGAGGCGACAGGGAATAGTCTTGCTGGTTTTTTACGAAGGCTGGTTGCCCGGCGCGCCAGCCTTGTAGTTAGCATAGAATTGAAAGGATAAATTATGACTACCAAAGAAAAACTATTTGAAAAAAGATCAATAATAAAAGAGATAGCAGCGAAACATGGTGCATACGATATTCGCATATTTGGTTCTGTTTCACGAGGAGACGCTAAAGAAGGTAGCGATATTGATTTATTGGTAAAAACGGAGGAAAATACAAGCCCTTGGTTTCCAGGAGGATTAATTGCGGATTTGGAAGATATGTTAGGGCAAAAAGTAGAGGTTGTTACAGAAAAAGGACTTAACAATTTAATTCGCGACCAAGTACTAAAAGAGGCAACCCCTTTATGAAAGATGATTCAGTTTACCTGAAATATATTCTTGGGTGTATACGAAAAATAGAAGAAGATATTGATTGTGGACGTGAAACATTCATGGGTTCACATTTACATCAGGATGCTGTGCTGAGAAACCTCCACACTATATCAGAAGCAATCTAGCAAATATCAGAAAACCTTAAAAGGAAACACCCTGACATTGAATGGAAGAGTATTGCTGCGTTTAGAAATGTTCTTGTTCATGATTACTTAGGAATTGATATAGATAGAATTTGGAAGGTTGCATATGAAGATATACCTAAACTCAAGAAATCAATTTCCAAAATGATAAAGCAAGCAGACAAAAAATGTTAACAAGGGCTTCAAGTTGACCCCAAACATCAGCTTTTTTATCAAAGCGCCTTTAGTGATTAGTATTTTTATTTTGCTCAGAGATTTTATTCCTTTCTGTTTTCGGCAACTTGGAGGATAAGCGAATGAAAACTCAAGTGCTTGAAAAGGACGGAAAGAAAGAATTTGTCGTGTTGGCGTGGGATGATTACAGAAAGATTCAAGCCATGATTGAAGACTATCAAGACTTAAAGGCACTCAGACGAGCCAAAGAAGAAGCAAAGGGGAAAAAGACTATTCCATTTGATAAAGCGGTCAAATCTCTGAAGTTAAGGAAATAGTCCGAACAAAGCGTTGAACCACAAGCCTTTTAGATTATTATCCAGAGTAAACGACAAAAGAAAGGTGTCATTCCTGCGCAAGATTTAAAATCTGCGATTCAGACTTGTTGAGAAACGAATAACAATTTTTTCTTTAACAATAATAGACCTCTGAATGAGATGGTCTTTAAAAGCCAAGAGCATAACGCTTAAACTGTGTAGCAGGCGATAGCCTGTCTGCACGAGTGATTTGTTATGCCCGTTCTCTGGATTCGCGTATTGCTTCTAATATTTCCTTTCGGGCAATCCTTTTGCCCAAGTTTGGCACATCAAAGGGAGAACGGCGAGAGGGTGTTTTCGGCACAATAGAAAACATATCGCCTTTGCGGCGACGAATAACAATTTCCTCTTTTTTAGATTCTTCAAGAATGTCTGCTAATTTTTCTCGTGCCTGAGAGTAAGTATATATTTTCATTCACTCCACCACCTTTATACTAAGGTTTCTTGCCGCATCACACATACGGTCGTCAAGGCTAATAAGCGGTAATTTATTTTCAACACAACACTGTAAATAGTAAGCATCATAGGCATATATACTGAATCGAAGAGCGATTTTGATCGCCTCATGTATTTTTACCGGAACCAATTTGACGGCTATTCTCTGCGGGATGTCGTATGCCTTGAGAACTTCTCTATCATTAAGGCTACCCTTTTTTCTGACTGCAATTAATGCATTTCCAATTTCGTATGGCAAAATTTCAGGAGAGACTATTTTCCTCCCGAGGGTTTTATCAATAACCCAGTCCCTGTCAGATTCGTTGAGAACGACAGCAAGAAATGCACTTGCATCTGCCACAATTTCCGCAAATTAATTGTACAACTCAACCACAGAATTGTCAATTATTATATTGATGGGAATAACAAAACCAGACAATTATCGTAATTCAGTATAATAATAAATTCTCAAACCTTATATCGAAATATAGTTGTGTTTCCAACATAATCTTGTTCATTTTCGGTTGACATCATACATTTTATGTAATAATATGCCGACAATTGTAGAATAAAGATAAAAATAAATGTTAAAGAGAATAACATGAACAAATTAAATGAAGAAGAAATTAAAAATAAAATGTTAAATTTTTATTTTAAATTTGATAGTATCAAATTTAATAAGTGTCTTGAACCTTCAATGACTTGTAAAAACACAGCAATTAAAGCACACTCAGTTCAAAATTCAAAAATTTTAGAAAATTTAATTGATAATGGACATGTATGTACATTTACTCACAAACTTATACAAAATTCTTTTCCTAAAATTGAATTCGGACTTTTAGGCAGAAATGAAGCAACCACTTTTACAGGTCTTTGTTCTACTCATGATAATGAACTATTTTCAACTATTGATAAAGATAGAATTGATCTAAAAAACAATGAACATCTTTTTCTTTTAGCATATAGAACAATATATAAAGGACTATATGCAACAATGGACGCTGCTTTTAAAATACAAATTGCATACCTTCAAAAGATTGATCTTGGAATAGATCCAGGAGATAAACAAACAATTGCTTGCGAATTGGCTACTTCAAGATTAATGATTTCACATCAAACATGGTTGTACAAAACTCAGTTTGATAATATTTTATTAAACAGATATTATGATCTTATATGTCATGATACATTTATTATAAATCTTAAAGAACCCACTATCGCGGTATCCTCTCTTTTTACAATAGATAAATTTCTTGTTGATAATTATATTTTAAGAATTGTACTTAATGTATTGCCAGTCTCAAAAACAAAAACATATATAATTTTTTCATATCTGAAACAGCATGCAACAGCCGCTCAAGCTGTACTTGATAAAATTTTAAACTCAACAGATAGTTATCAACTTTATGAAATATCTCGATTGATTTTAAATCACTGTGAAAACTTTGTTTTATCTCCAACATATGTAAAAAGTTGGTCAAGCTCAAAAAAGGACACAATAACAAAATTTTTTAAAGATACAATTTTTGAAGGGAATTACGATTTTCATTCTCCTGAATTATATTTATTTTAGTACTAAAATTTGGGACTTGACCTTTAATAATTTTTAACAAAACACTGCACTGGCTTGCTCTTCCGCTTCGCTTCAGAGCAACCAATGAGCTTTATGTTATTAAACTTGTAATCTCATCTACCTTGAACATAGGCATTTTTATAAATTCGCCTTTCCTTAAAAGTCTTAATCCCTCGCTTTCTTTTGTAAGTTTACCAATTTTAGTACAGGTTATGCCATTTCTTGCGAGAATGTTAATTACCTTTTTTGTGTCCTTCGGGTCCAGTGCAATCAATAATGCACCGGATGCGATAAGACCGAGCGGGTCAATGTTGAAAAGTTTACAAATCTGCCTTGTTTCTTTATAAATTTGAATCTTTTTCATTTCTATTATAGCGCCTGTTTCCGACGCCTTAGTAAGCTCAAAAATACCTGTAGCCAGCCCGCCCTCAGTTGGGTCATGCATGGCGTTTATACGAGCTGCTTTATTTGCCAGTAATGCATCTTTTACTACACTCAATCCGGGATTGTTTATGAATGCTTGTGCCCTCTTAACGAATTTTTCTCCAAATTCCTTTCTTAATGCGGATGTCTTTTCGCGGGCAATAATTGCCGTTCCCTCAATTGCAATGCCTTTTGTTAGTAAGATGTCGTCTCCGGGACGGGCATTTGTATTTACTACCAGCTTATCCTTATCCACCTCACCCAGCATATGTCCAACTACTATTGGCCTGTCAATTTTGCCTGATATTTCTGTATGACCGCCGCACAGTGTGATGTTTAGTGCCTGTGTTGATTTAATAATATCATTAAAAATTTGTGTGACTAATTTCTTATTGGTTCTTTTTTCAGGCAGTAACAGCGTTGCGAGAAACCACTTTGGGGTGGCGCCCATTGCGGCAATATCATTGGCGTTTACATTAACGGCATACCAGCCAATACGATAGGTGGTGAAGGTAACAGGGTCTGTTTTTGCTACTAGATATTTTTCCCCAAAATCAATAACTGCTGCATCCTCGCCAATCCGTGGACCAACAATAACCCTGGGGTCTTTTATAGGATTTAAAGCGATAAGTCTTTCGAGTAATTTTAAATCAAGTTTTCCTACAGGGAAATAATTCATATGATATCACGAATATCTTTTAGACCGACCTGCTCGTGACTCATAAACGGCTCTCCATAATCAACCCTTATCAGATTGCCGTAATATTGATTCTTTGCCGTAATTGAACTGCTGATGTATTTCCACCGCGCATCGTCATAGGCAAATTGTGATTGATAAACCCTTGCAATCTGAAGTTTCTTTTCAAATTCCTTGCTGATGTCTAAAATGAATGCAGGCGTAACGTGAAGCCTGAAATGAGAGCAGAGATAATAATAGATATGTGATGGATAACAAGGTTCGCCGGGTATATCTGATTTTGTAAGTTTTGCGTAAAAGCGTGCCGCTTCGCTGATTTGTGTCGTCTGAACGTGGTCAGGGTGCGCATCAATCCAGTAAGGCAGGAAAAGGATTTGAGGCTTTATTTTCCGAATGACAACCGCAACTTTCTTACGCGCTTCAATATTATCTAACAGATAACGGTTTGGAAGGTCAAGTACCGTTCTGCTCTTTATTCCCAGCATAAATGACGCTTGTTCCCATTCTTTTTGTCTTATTTCTTGGCTTCCATGTGGTGTTGGTTCGCCATTTGTTAAATCCAGAATATGAACATCGTATCCCAGCGATACTAACTTTAGAATACTTCCGCCCATACCGCCTTCTACATCATCAGGGTGAGGTCCTACTGCAAGAATCGTTGTCATATTAACCGTATCATCTGTGAAATCCGTGTAATCTGTGGTTTAGATTGTTTTTACATTTATTCCGTTTCGAACTGTCCAGCCTTGTGAAGATATTTTGGCTGGTTGAGTTCCGATATTCTCAAGATATATTCGGCATCGTTAATTTTCGTGTACCAGTGTCCGGTAGCACGTGCCGTGTTTGTTACGGCAACATAAAGACCAACGAGCATAATGGCATAAAGACCGTAATGGATTTTCTTGCGGTCTCCAACCAGCTTCATATCCAGCGCTCCGTTAACCGGACAGGCATTGACACAATCGTAGCAGGTTACGCATTCGTGGGTCAGGACATGTTTCTTTTTCTCAACGAGGATGTGCATCGCACATGCCCTGGTGCATTTTCCGCAATCAATACACTTTCCTGTATCGCGTGTAATTCTCATGGGACTTGCATAAGCGATAATTCCCAGAAGAGCGCCATACGGGCAGAAAAAGCGGCACCAAAAGTTTTTATTAACGAGCGAAATAATCAAGATAACAAGGATTACAGATAGCGCCATGCCAGACATATTTGTGAAAAATTTAAGCATCTTAACGTCTGCCACACGAACAAACGGAACCTTTGTGTACATAACTTCTAACTGTGCGATGGGCATTTTGATAATAATTACCTGAATGAAAAATGCAAGGATTGAATATTTCCATGCCCTTGCAATTATATCATTTACATTGTCTGACCAGAATCTTCGCGGAACAACAAATGGCAGTACCATTGCCAGAATAAAAGCGGGCGTTAAATACACGAAAACCGGAGATTTAAAGGATTCCATGGTTAGAACTTCTATAATGAGCAGTCCGACAATAGGCGTAAAGATAAGGCTCAATCCGGCAGTGATTCTGGTTGGAAAGTGTTTTATTGCATGTGAAACCCGTTGCGGGAGTTTCTTTAAAAGCCGGTCTCCGAGCCGCCACTCCCATTCTGATATCAAACCAATTGGGCAAATCCAGCCGCAAAAACCTCTTCTGTAAAAAATAGCCGTAAGGAGTAGTGTTCCAAAAATGACAAATCCCGCAGGGTGTATAGGATTAATCTTACCTGTTCCAAAAAAATACTTTGTGCCCATTAGGGCGCTTATTGGCAGGAAGGATTCAACGCCAGGCGGTCTTGGCATATAAAATCCCTTTCCACCCGATTCACAATATTTTACAAAGGTATAAAATTGCCATCCAATGACGAGCACAACGATAATAAATGCTATTTGAACCGACCATCGTAACTTTTGTGAATTACACCAGTTCTTTTTGCCCTTATTTGATCTGTTTGTTTTTGTTTGTTTAGCTTCGGTTATGACGTTCTGAATAGATGGGGTGTATAGTTCTTGTTGCGTTTCCAAATCAAAGAATCTCCCTAAGATTTTTCTAAAAATTAGCTAGTTTCATTTTATTCTACATATGTACTTACTAGTTATTATCTATTTAATAATAAACGATAATTATATTTATATGCAAGTAATTTTGGTTATGTAATTTGACCAATTTAGCATTTTTTGGGGCGTGAGTTAAAGGACATATTCCTTGATTTTAAATTTGAATTCTGATATTTTCATGAAAATGGAAAAATTGCTAAAATTATCTTCCATATACGATATCCTGCAGAAGGTTAAGGATGGCGAGCGCCTGCGTTATGACGATGGGGTGCGTCTCTTCAAGTCTAACGATATACTCCGTATTGGTCATCTGGCTAATATCGTTCGTGAACGGAAGAACGGTAACAGGGCATACTATATTATTAACCGCCATATAAACTATTCAAACATTTGTAAGAATAGGTGTAGATTTTGCGCATTCAGCAGAGATAAAGGGGAATCAGGTTCTTATGCAATGGAGATGGAGGAGATTCTTGATAAGGCCATAATCGCAGCAGAAGAAGGTGCAACAGAGATTCATATTGTTGGCGGCTTGCATCCAGAACTGCCTTTTGATTTCTATGTGAAGATGTTGAGCGAAATCCATGAAAGATGCCCCGGTTTGCATATACAGGCATTTACTGCGGTAGAGATTGAACATCTGTCTCAAATCGCAAGACTTTCAGTAAGGCAGACATTAAAAGAACTCAAGGAGGCGGGTCTTGGCTCATTACCGGGGGGAGGCGCTGAGGTATTTTCTCCATATATTCGCGAACAATTGTGTCCGGAAAAGCTAAGCGGTGACGGGTGGTTGCAGGTAATGCGTGAAGCGCATAATTTGGGTTTACGAAGTAATGCAACAATGTTGTATGGGCATATAGAAACGCCTGAAGATATTACTAATCATTTAATTAAATTGAGGGAGCTTCAGGATGAGACAGGCGGGTTTATGTCATTTATCCCGCTGGCATTTCATCCAAAAAATACTGAATTATCAAATCGTTCAGGTACTACAGCCATGCTCGATTTAAAGGTCATTTCAATTAGCCGATTAATGCTGGATAATTTTAACCATATCAAGGCATTCTGGATTATGCTTGGAATTAAACTATCGCAAGTCTCTCTTAATTTTGGTGTGGATGACATTGATGGGACTGTAAGGGAAGAGAAAATAACACACGCCGCAGGCGCAGAGACACCGGAGTCTTTAACCGTTCAGGAAATTATTAAATTAATTGAAGAGGCTGGACGAGAACCTGTCGAACGCGATACTCTTTACAATAAAGCAAAAAGAGATAAAGAGGAAATTATACTACAAAAAGCGTGAGCATCTTGGTTATAGAGGAACTATATTAATGACTGCTTTTACAAAGCTTTTTAGCCCATTTAAAATAGGTTCACTAAATATAAAAAATCGTACTGTAATGTCTCCTATGGAGACGCACCTGTGCGATGCAGAGGGGTTTGTGACAGATGAGATTATTAATTATTATAAAGAACGTGCCACGGGTGGCGTGGGTTACATTACACTCGAAAATACTGCCGTAGATCCGGTGGGTAGAGTTAACGATGGTATGTTATGTATATATGATGATAAGTATATATCTGGTTTGAAAAAATTAACGGAATGTATTCATGCGGCAGGTGGAAAGGTTGTTATACAATTAAGCCATGCCGGACGGGAAGCTTTACCTTATTTTACTGGAACAAAACCGGTTGCCCCTTCTGCGATACCAAGTCCTTTAACAAAAGAGGTGCCAGGAGAGTTAACAATAGAAGAAGTTAGAACTTTAGTTAGTAGATTTGCTGAGTGTGCCGAGCGCACCGTGAAAGCTGGATTTGATGGCGTTGAAATCCACATGGCACATGGTTATCTTGTCAATCAGTTTCTTTCGCCTGAATCGAATGCCCGAACCGATGACTATGGCGGTGATACTATACGTCGTTCTCAATTTGCGAGAGAGATTGTTGAAAATATCAGGAAGCGTACGCCGCATGATTATCCTGTAATATGCCGTATCAGCGCCGATGAATATACCGATACTGGGATTAAATTAGAAGAAAGTAAAGAGATTGCCAGAATACTTGAGAAGGCGGGCGCCAGCGCTATTCATGTCTCTGCCTGTAACTATGCATCTGCCTTTTATAATATACCCTGTTATTATCTGGATGAAGGATGTTTTGTGCATCTTGCGGAGGGAATAAAGTCTGTTATAAAAATACCCGTGCTTGCTGTGGGAAGAATTTTAAGCCCTTCTATGGCAGAGAAAATACTGCAAGAAAATAAAGCAGATTTAATTGTACTTGGAAGAGCGCTTATTGCCGACCCTTGTTTTCCAAATAAAGTTAGAGATGGCAAGCTTGAGGACATAAGAATATGTTTGAGCTGTAACCGGTGTATAGAGAGTATTTCTGACAAAAAACTTGTTTGTACAGTAAATCCATATATTGGTAAAGAAGGCGTTTCTCAGTTACAAAAGACTTTAAAACCTAGAAAAATATTGGTGATTGGGGGTGGACCAGCAGGATTAGCTGCCACGCATGTTTTATCAAGTCGCGGACATAATGTTACCCTGTGGGAGAAAGACTCACAACTTGGCGGAAGTTTTCGTTATGCGTCTATGGCGCCGATGAAAGAACCAATGAAAAAATTCCTCGATTATCAGATAAATCAGGTAAAGAAAACGAATAGTTCAGTTCAACTAAATAAAGAAGCGACCGTATCGTCAGTTAAGGCACTTTCACCAAATGTTGTTATTCTTGCGCATGGTGCTAAGCATGTTCCTGTTGAAATCAAGGGTGGTCAGCACGACGGTGTGCTTAATGTGAAAAGGGCTTTTATGAATATTGATTCCATCGGAAACAATATAGCGATTGTTGGCGGAGGAGCAGAAGGTTGTGAGCTTGCAGATTTTCTGGCTATGAGAGGCAAAAAAGTAACGCTCGTAGAAATGCGGCGTGTTATGGGGTTGGAGTTGGTTGCGCATCCGCGTTATCATGTATGTGAACGTCTTAAAAAGATGGGAGCTCGGTTATATGTTAATGCGAAAGTAACAGAGATTGGACGTGATTATATAATCATCAGTCGCAGAAGAGAAGCAGACCAAAGGCTTGAAGGTTTCGATAATATTGTTATTCCAACACTTCATCAATCTAACACCGAGCTTATATCGTCCATTCAGTCCTTCGTTCCTGAAGTTTATACCGTTGGTGATGCAGTAGAGGGGCGTACAGCGCTTGAGGCAATTGCAGAAGGTACTGAAATCGGAATGAAAATATAAGAAAAATTGATATCAAAGTGAAAAAGAAAACAATCGTCATCGGACTGGATGGCACACCATATAGTTTATTACAGAAATTAATTCAGCAGAGTACTTGCCCAAATTTATCAAAACTGGTATCAAACGGGACGCTTCAAGAAATGAAGTCAACCCACCCGGCAGTGTCATCTGTTGCTTGGGCATCCTTTATGACTGGCAAAAATCCTGCTAAACATGGTGTTTTTGGCTTTATGGAAAGGATTCCTAACTCGTACGATATATATTTCCCCAATTCGAAACATATTTTGAGTAAACCTGTATGGGACATCATTCGAGATTACAATAAGCGCTCTGTTGTAATTAATGTACCATCTACCTATCCAGCTACGGAAATGAATGGTATTTTAGTAGCAGGGTTCGTTGCAATAGACCTTACCCGCGCGACGTATCCCAATTCAGTCGTTCCCATTTTGAAGGAAATGGGTTATAAAATTGACGTTGAAACACAGCTAGCTCGCGAATCGAAAGACAAATTATTTGATGACATGTTTCTAACATTAGAAAAAAGAGCAACAGCATTACTTCATTTTTTGAAAAATGAAGCGTGTGACTTATTTATTGGTGTATTTACTGAAACAGATAGGTTGCACCACTTTTTCTGGGAATTTCTCGATAAAAATGATCAGAAGTACAGTTCCTTATTTCTGGAATATTATAGAAGAATAGATGACACAATTGGTAAATTACTGGAAAATGTGGATGACAATACTACAGTGATTCTTTTGTCTGATCATGGATTCTGTGGGATAAAACAGGAGATATACGTAAATCACTGGTTAAAAGAAGAGGGTTTTTTAAAGTTCAAGACAATTCCAGCAAAGGCATTATCTGATATGAGTAACGAATCGAGGGCTTATTGTTTGGATCCAGGCAGGATATATATTAATCTTAAAGGCAGAGAACCTGGTGGATGCGTGGAACCGGGCAATGAATATGAACAGTTAAGAGATACACTTATATCGAAGTTAACAGGCATTAAAAACCCGGATACAAATGAGAATATAATTGATAAGATTCATAAACGTGAGCAGATTTACCGAGGAGACTACTTTAACAGGGCGCCAGACCTTGTTATTGAGCCAAAACACGGTTACGATTTAAAGGGTGCAATATATAAAGGCTCTCTTTTAAGTAAAGGTGTTTTCACGGGTATGCACACTTACGACGATGCGTTTGTATATATCAACAAAAAGAATGTTACTAAACATAATTTAGAGATTGTTGATGTTAGTGCAACTATTTTGGCGTCACTTGGAATTCCAGTACCGCCTGATATAGACGGTACTAATTTTGTGGAATGGAATTAACAATAATTGGTTCTGGTACAGGCATCCCTTCAAGAACAAGGGCATATCCATGTACTCTGCTGAAGCTAAAAGATGAGTACATGGTCTTTGATACAGGCCCCGGCTCGTTACGCCAGCTATTTCTTGCCGGTGTTACATATTTAGATATTGATTATATTTGCTATTCGCATTTTCATCCAGATCATTCGCTGGACCTGGTTTCATTCCTTTTTGCGATGCGATATAATGACCCCGGAAGAATTAAGCCTCTTCATGTTATAGGTCCTTCCGGTTTAAAGGCATTCTATGAGAGATTGTTAATGGTTTATGGTGACTCCATAAAACCGAGAAGTTTCAAGCTGTATTTTAAAGAAATTGATAGTGGAAGGTTATCTTATGATAATTTTGAAATCACCGTAGAGATGTTAAAACACTCAATGCATAGTATCGGTTTTCGCATAGAGTCTTCGGATGGTAAAGCGCTGGTGTATTCTGGTGACACGGATTTTTGCGAGGAAATTGTTCGATTGTCCAAAAATGTTAATACTTTGATTCTTGAATGTTCTTTTCCTGATGATCAGAAGGTTGAGGGGCATCTAACTCCAAGCTTGTGCGCCAGGATTGCAGAAAAGTCAGGATGTAAAAGGTTAATACTCACACATTTTTATCCGATTTGTGATAGTACAATACATAACAACAAAGAATTGTTAAACGACCTTAAAAACATTTATGATGGTGAAATAATTTTTGCAGATGATTTTTCCGTGTTTATAATATAAAAAGACACTAAAATTTTTTAGAATATTTTTAAAAATAATTTAGTTTTGTGGAACTTGGAAATGTTAAAAAACAAAGGAACAGCGCTTATCGTTACTGATATGTTAAATGATTTTGTAAATAAAGGTGCACCACTTGAAGTGTCAAAGGCCAGAGATATAGTTCATAATATTAAGAGGGAGATTACAAAGGCTAGAAAGGTTCGTATTCCAATTATTTATTGTTGTGACATGCATAAGGAAAACGATCCAGAATTCAGGTTGTGGCCAAGACATGCTGTAAAAGGTACTGCTGGCGCGCAGATTATTGAGCAGCTTAAACCTTCCAAGAATGATTATATTTTAGGGAAAACCAGCTATTCAAGCTTTTATAAGACTTCTTTAAATGAGTTATTGAAAAGTCTCGGAATAACCCATTTGATAATTACGGGCGTAGTAACAAATATTTGTATTTTATATACCGCAGTAGATGCATATATGAGAGGTTATAAGGTTAGAATACCTGAAGATTGTATTGCAGCGCTTACAGAACGTGAACATCGCTTTGCCATACAACAGATGAAAGGTGTTTTGAAGGCAGATATTGTATAGTTATTATTATTTTCTATATGACTAGATAACAAAAAAGGGTATGTAAATGTGAATTCACATACCCCTTTTATATTTTTCTAAATTAACTTTAGCCGTTATTTTGCCGCAAAGTTTCTTACAATTTCCACCATCTTTTCAATCATTTCAGGTGACATCTTTCCCTGATAGCCTGGGCATTTCCCCTTTCCAGCATTTATGTGTTTTACAAGCGCTTCGTCTGTTTTTGAAGATTGAAAACCTGCGTCGGTGAAGTCTGGCACACCGTATTCATGTCCTTTTGCTGTACCCTTGCCGCCATTTCCATGACAATAATAACAGCTTTCCTGGACTGCGAAGCCAAGACCTGCAAAGATTGTGTATGGGCTCTTTGTTGTATCGCCCGCCTCATGATGAGTCAGCGCCGATGCTGTGCTGCTAGCAACAGCCAATCCGGCAATAACAGGTATTACATATAAGAAACGAAACATCTTTTTCATTATAAATTCCTCCTAATTTTCGTTATTAATTGTGGGATATTTTATTACGGTACTAATTTCAGTTCAGACCTGTAAATCTTATGGCAGTTCCTACAAGCAATGGTTAACCTTCTGAATTGTACCTGAATCTCTTCGAGATCTTTATTTGTAGCTGCCTTATCGAGTTCAGATGAATGATAAATTACTTCCTGATTTATAACTGTATAGTTCTTATCTGATGAAAATTTTTCGGTAGAAATCTTTGAATCAGCAACTATTGCCTTTGAACATTCTGAAAACTTTGCAAATTGGCTAGCGTCTGCTGCTGAAAGACCCGTCATTGCTCTCATTCCTTGGAAATTATCCCACATCTTTTTGCATAATTCGCCCTGGTTAGCCTGTCCATAGCTAACTGATGACATTGCGGCAGCGAACAATGTAAATGTTCCTGCAAAAATAAACCTTTTAAACCTCATTTTCCCCTCCTCACTTTTTAAAATTGACTATAATTTAACATTAAGATTTTATTTTAATGGTTCTAAAATTACGAATTTAATTATGTGGGGATATAATATTTACCTTAATATTTTGTAAATTTTTGTATTGCTCTCCCCATTTCAGACTGATTACCTCACCTCCCTTCGTACCAAAATTGGATAATAGCGTGAATCTAGTCTTAATAACTTAGATCTTGATTAAATCTTAAAGAACTAATTTCAAGATAAACCTATTTAAAATATCTTGAAAATACGAGGATTGGCGTTATTTATTATGAAAATATACTTTGTATCAACTAGCAAAAACGATAATAATAATTTGAAGTGATACAACTACTGAGAATTGCCTTGCTTTCCTCCTGTAATAAAAGACTTTCTGTGTGAATCCATTAGAACAACTCTATAAGTTTATTTCTAAAAAAGAATCTTTGACAATATATCATTGAAAATAAAACGAGTCAAGCAAAAATTTTGTAGCACTATTATTTGAGAACCAATTTCGCCAAAAGAGTGTTTTTGCATATACGGGTTCTATATAAAAATTTATTTCTATTGTAAAATGCATTACCAGTCTTTTGGTACTTTATTATCTTCACCATTTGCTTCTTTTGGTGCGGGAATTTCTACTTGCCCTTGCTGTGATTCATCTTTTTTGCCCGGATATAGTTGAGGATAAAGATGAATTCCTAAATGTTTGTGGCATACAGCACACGTTTGTCTTAACCGTCGCACCTGCCATTGTGCATCTTCTAGAGCCCCTTTTTCACTCTTATTGTTTGTTACTTCATACATCTTTTCGGCTTCTACTAACATTGTTTTATTGAGGTCTTGGTATTTTTTATCATCCGGGCGTGGAAATTTACTGATGACTACCTTTGCCAGCTCAACAATTGCGCTACTCGACTCAGCAATCAGCTTCCAGTCGTTATCGGAATATTTATAATATCCAGATATTTGTTCAACAGCTTTGTAATTTTTATCTATTTCTGCCATAATCTTTGCTAATTCACTCTTCTCTTTTTTTGATTCTTCTTCGGCAAATCCACTATTAATCAGCAAACCAAATACACCGAAAACCATTCCTGCTAAAAACGCACTTCTTACCAAAATTTTACCTCCGTAAATTATTAAAATCCCCCATTCTAAACGCTAAAACTTTAGCACATGCCATACTTATTAAATAAATAACTTCTTTATAATCAAAGACTTACAATATTTTATATTGAATCTTGAATACAATTTTCATTAAGAATTGGTTTAAATTAACCACTTTGAAAAGGATAAGACCAATCTCAAAAAACAAAACAATAAGCAAATTATTATAAATAAAAAATACTTTATGTCTAGTATTTTTTCTACTTGGAGTTATTTTTAAATGTCCTTTGTTTGGGGGTTTGCTTTTTTTTATATTTCTTCGTTCTCGCAAGGGAATTAAAACGATTCAAGATAATTTATTATGACGTTCTTTGATGCTTTTTGATGTGTTTTATACAGTGTACAAACATAGTACGAAGCGAATTTCCCATAGGTGGGATTTTTTTATTACATTAAAAGGAATATGTTTAAACCTTTGGCAGAAATGTTTTATTAGCGGTGTTGTTGTGTTGTGATTTGAGGAATATATGGGCTTAATAGATTAAGCGTGAAAACTATTTATCCTACTCCAGAGTAGATAAGATTTTCTTTTTAATGACACGTTGAATAAGTTCCAAGATTATTTTAATCCTTGAAAGCAGAAGATAAAAAAATATAATGATTTAGTCCCATGTTATTTTCTATATCGTGTTTAAACTTTTAAGGAACCGATAAGATGAAATGGTCTCAAACGCTAATTCCCACACTCAAGGAAAGTCCATCTGAAGCAGAAATTGATAGCCATAAACTGATGATTCGCGCAGGCCTCATCAGAAGGATTACAGCCGGTGCCTACGCTTATTTGCCGCTCGGAACACTGGTCTTAAATAAAGTCATTAACATCGTACGTGAAGAAATGAACAAGGCAGGAGCAATTGAAGTTTTTCTGCCCGCCTTGCAACCCTTGAATTTACTGGAAGAAAGCGGCAGGCTAAATGTATTTGGAGATGATTTGATTACATTTGTAGACCGGCACGGTAAGACTACCGCATTGTGCCCAACCCATGAAGAAATGATTACTGATATTGTAAGAAACGAGGTTAACTCTTATAGACAACTACCGATGACATTATATCAAATCCAGACTAAATTTCGTGATGAAACGAGACCAAGGTTCGGCGTCCTGCGCAGTAAGGAATTTATAATGAAGGATGCTTACAGCTTCGATGTTGATTATGAAGGTCTGAACAAGAGTTATAAATTGATGTATGATGCATATTGCCGCATATTTGATAGATGCGGTCTTGATTATATAGTGGTTGAGGCAGATTCGGGCGCTATGGGCGGTGATGTGTCTCATGAGTTTATGGTTCCAAGCGGTGTTGGTGAAGATATCCTGATACGGTGTCTGAAATGCGGTTACAGTGCGAATCGTGAACGCGCAGAGGTTGCCCCTATTCCAGGAGAAAATCGCTCATCTCTTAATCCCCTCAAGGAGGTTCATACCCCGGCTAAGCGCACTATTCAGGAAGTCAGTGCGTTTTTAAAGGTAAGTCCAGACCGGATGGTTAAAACAATGATTTATATCTCGAATGGCCAGCCAGTAGCCGTCCTTCTCAGAGGCGACCACGAAGTAAATGAGACAAAACTAACAAAGGTTCTTGGATTGGAAAATGCCGTGCTTGCAGACCAGAACACCATTGAACATATAACAGGTGCGCATGTTGGATTTGCAGGTCCTGTTGGTTTAAATATTAAGATTATTGCAGACCAGGCTGTATCTGTACTTCAAAATTTTGTTACAGGCGCTAACAAATCAGATATGCACCTGCTAAATGTAAATCATGAGAGGGATTTCAAGATAGACCGGATTGCAAATGTCCGTTACGTGACAAAGGGCGATAAATGCCCAAAGTGTAATAATGTGCTGGACGTATCTCAGGGCATTGAAATTGGCCATGTGTTCAAGCTGGGCACTAAGTACAGCGACGCCCTCAGGGCAAAATTTCTGGATAACAGCGGCGTGGAAAAATCCGCAATTATGGGATGTTATGGAATTGGGGTAAATCGCATTATTGCCTCATTTATAGAAAGATCGCATGATGAAAATGGCATTATCTGGTCATTGTCGCTCGCTCCGTATCATGTTATCGTAATCCCTGTTAATGTTAACGACCCCGATAGTATGAATGCGGCGAATAATATTTACGATGAACTCAAAAATGATGCTGGTATTGAAGTATTGCTGGACGACAGGGATCAGAGGCCCGGCGTAAAATTCAAGGATGCCGACCTGATTGGCATCCCTATAAAAATCATTATCGGTAAGAAATTTACCGAAAACAAAGAAATCGAAATAAAATTGAGGAAGACAGGTGAGACATTCCTGGTAAAACCAGAAGATGTAAAATCAAAGGTTAAGAGCTTTATTGATACTTTATCAAAAGCTTAACAGATATTTTCAGTTGGATTACGACTTTCGTGGGTAAAATTTTCAAATCAAAACCAGTTAATTTGCTCATTGGTGTACTTGTGAGCGCACCAGGGCTTTTTAGACAAATTGTTGAAATCCTCGGGAAAAATTTTGGTGCTATTGACCTCCAAAGCGATATTTTACCTTTTATCTTTACCGATTATTATAATAAGGTAATGGGCGATGACATTCAGAGGCAATTCTATAGTTTTGAAAGATTAATCATGCCGGATGAAATTGCTGGAATTAAGGTACAGACAAATAATATTGAAGAGGTAATTGCCTCGTCAAAGAAATATCCTATGGAACGCCCTGTTAATATTGACCCAGGTTATATTAACGAGAGCAGGCTTATACTTGCCTCTACCAAAGATTTTTCACATCGGATTTACTTAAAAGAAGGCATATATGCGGAAGTGACCCTTAATTACCGTCATGGGAAATATGAAACGTTTCCATGGACATTCCCTGATTACAAGTCACAGGATTATCAGAATTTCTTCCTGCAGGTGAGAGAACTCTATGTCAGTAAGCTTAAAAGTATATTAAAAGACTGGCAGGAGGATTAGAACGCATTTTAATTTTTTAGTTGGTTTTCTATATAAAAAGGAATAATTTCTTATGGAAAGAACTTTAATAATATTGAAGCCGGACGCCGTGCAGAGGCATTTGGTCGGGAAGATTATCTCCAGATTTGAAGAAAAGGGATTTCAGGTAACAGGGCTTAAAATGACCCGTATTACAGAGGCGATGGCAAGAAAACATTATGCAGTCCATGAAGGCAAGGATTTTTTTAAGCCGTTAATTCGATATATATCGTCCGGGCCTTTAATAGTAATGGTGCTAAAGGGTAAAGATGCCATAGAGGTTGCAAGAAAGATGATGGGTTCTACGTTTGGTTCAAAGGCGGAATCCGGCACAATTCGGGGCGATTATGCCGTCAGCACCCGTTTCAACTTAGTACATGGTTCAGATTCGCCAGAAACGGCTGAAAAAGAGATTAGCATTTTCTTTAAGAAAGAAGAACTATTTGATTACAACCTGAACGACTTGCAATGGATTTATGATATGTCAATGGGGGATATTGTTTAAAGATTTCAGAGATTTTGTAAATATAAATAAGTGAAAAATGACAGGTGATAAACCTAACCTGAAAGAATCGGAAGAGTTTTTAAAAAGTTAGACATTATTGGAAATTGCTTCGAAACCTCGCTAATAGCAGGTTTGGATTTTGTTTTCTATCAAAAATTGCAAGCTATAAATTATTTAAATGAGTTAAATGTAAAATCTTTCTGCCTTGCTAATATATCCGCCTTTTCCGTCATTTCCTTCATTGTCTGTTCCAATAAAAGACGGTAGCGTTCCATTTCTTCTTCGTTGATGTTTGATGGAATTTGGATAGGGTCGCCGTAAAACATCAATGCCCGTGAAAATGGTTTCGGTATACGAAATCTGTCCCAGCTAGGAAGTTCCCAGTAACTGGAAAATCCAACCGCTACCGGTATAATCGGCACTTGTGTCTTTTTGCCAAGATAAATAGTCCCTGATTGAACAATGAAGCGTGGTCCTCGCGGCCCATCAGGTGTAATCGCTATTGGATACCCTTCTCTTGCCTTATCAACAAGCGCCTTTAGCGCCCGTGCGCCGCCCCTTGTTGTTGAGCCTCTGATAACGCCGAAACCAAGCCTGCTAAGCACCTGCGCAATATATTCACCGTCGGTATGCTGGCTGATAAGTACTTGGATTTTACTATTCATACCCACATAGGTAGGGATAAGCAGCATACAATGCCAGAAGGTATAAATGGCAGGGGTATCCTTTGCTTTTTTATTGAATCCTATGGGGTAGTCGTAAATACGGATGGTAGCGGCTAATAACTTTATTAGCCAGGAACCAAGTATCCCGACAATTAGAAATTTGAGCTTTTTCATTTTTCAACTTTTTTACTTTAGCTTTTTCTCGATTATATTTCCAGTTTTTATCATAGACAAATACAAGGCGCATTTATTGCAGCTTATATTGTTATTTTCGCAAAAATCTTTAAAAATTTGATACAGACCTTGTTGACGTCTGGCAGAGTTTATTACCTTATTTGAAATCTTTGGTTTTCCCATGATACGATTGAGCATGAATCTGGTTACACTGGTTGTGGAAGGCGGCGTATAATTTCTGTATGCAAGGTGCAGTATCTTTTCCAGTTTTATATCGTTGTGCCTTCTGGCATAGGCGAGAAATACAGGGATTATAACGTTAACAAAGATGGTCAAAGCCCTGTCGTTTCCAATTAATTTTTGTGGTTTTTCAAGCTTTTTTCCACCCGGTTTGTAGTGATATGACCAGTATGGCTCGTGAACATCAAGGAATATGGATTGTATTTCATCTATTATGCCCTTAATAACTTTTTGCTCGTCTTTGTAATCCTCAATTTTTTGAAATACAGACAGGATACGCCGAAATATGCCGCAGGACGGCGATTCAGAAAGGATATTTGCAATAGCCACAATCCTTCTTTCAGGGTAGTTTGCAGGTCTGATACCAGCGTAAGTCCAGTCGTTTTTTATCATCGGGATTTGACCAATTTTTGTTTTGATTGCGTTCCATTTGTTTTCTACCGCTTTAATATATTCCATTGTTTCATTATCATAATTTGTCTTTGAATTGTTATATTGAGGCAATAGACCTGCCATGCCGAGCAGGAGCGCCTGTATGTATATTTTCTTTTCCTGAACCTGTGCGTCTTCAGGGACTAAATTTCTTATTTCTTTTAATGGCATTAATGATGCCAGTTTCAGAAATGGTTCCTTATTGTTTTTATATCCCAGCGATTCCATGACAGCTTCATAGCATGTCTGCTCAAAAGGGTTCTTTTCCAGCCATTTCTCATATCTTTTGGACTTCTGAAGGATGCGTTCATCGCCGGCATAATCGAGGAATTGGCCTATCCATTGTTCGCTAATTTGCTGATTTTCCATTTCGGTCTTACAGTGACCGGGATTTACCTTTGCGCCTTTTAAATAAGATTCAACGGCAATAATATCAACTATATCATCCAGTTCGGCATTTAAATATTTTGACAGGGTTAGCTGTGGAATGGCATTGCCAGATGAATTCTTTATAAAGCATTCTTTGCTATCGTTCCACATAATCACGTGCAGACATACTGTGTTGTAACTTTCCTGTTTATCGTGTTGGTGTTTTGTCCAGTCGGATGCATATACATGTACTTCAATGTTGCCCTTTACAAGTCCTTTTCCTTCTAACAGGATTTCTCCACTTTTAAAATCAGGACCGCCTTCTGAATTCCATCTGCCTGGGGAGAGCACTTCCAGTCGCAAGCCGTCTTCTGTATATAGTCCGTCTTTCTTGATATGCTGTCCGAACCAGATGCAACGAACCAATTCTTCCTTGATTAGCTTTTCTGTGCCTTCGAGGATAAATATGTTATCCACATCTTTCGGGTGATTGTAAGTGGAATTTACAATCTTTTGGTAGACAGGCGAAAAACGGTCGGTGGGGTAGTTAGTAAGATTTAGCATAGATACTGCGATATTACGTGTAAACAGTTTCTAATGGATTGTACAAAAAATCATAAAATCTGTTTTGATATACAAAACGTAGGGGCATATTTCAATACGCCTTCTTTATTTGTAACCAAGCCTTCGTAGTTTACTTTTATCTTTCCTCCATTTTTCCATAACTTTAACCCATAATTCTAAATACACCTTCCTGTCAAGCTGCTTTTCTATTTCTTCTCTGGCAAGGACTCCCACGTGTTTAATAGCCTTGCCGTTTTCTCCGATGATTATTCCCTTTTGCGAATCGCGTTCTACATAGATAATTGCCCTGATGAAGTTCTTGCCCTTTTCACGTTCCTTAAATTCCTCTATCTCAATTGTGGTTGAATATGGAATCTCCTCTCCATAGTACTCAAAAACCTTTTCACGGATAGCCTCAGCGGCGAGGAATCTTTCGTTGTAATCTGTAATGTAATCTTCGGGATAGAATGGGTCGCCTTCCGGCAGGTATTTTACGATAAGGCTTTGTAGTAAATCTAAATTAGTGCCCTTTAAGGCGGAAATGGGTACAATCTCTGCAAATTTAAATTGGGTGCTATAAGCGGCTATAACAGGTATTAGACTGTCCTTTTCAACTAAATCAATTTTATTAATGGCGAGGATCACAGGTATATTAAGTAGAGACAGTTTATTAAAAAACCCTTTGTCTTGGTCGGAAGCGGGTTCAAATGGTTCTGCCATCATTAGAACTACATCAGCGTCTTCTATGGCGGCATAAGCCTCGTTAACCATGTACTTTTGTAATTCGTATTTTGGCTCCATAATGCCCGGTGTGTCAAAAAATACAATCTGATAGTTGTCTTTCGTCAATACACCCATTATCTTTTTCCTTGTAGTCTGTGGTTTGGGTGTGACGATGGATAACTTGCATTCCATATAATCATTAATCAGGGTTGACTTCCCAACGTTGGGTTTACCTGCTATTGCAACGTAACCAGATTTGAAGTTTTTGTTTTGTTCCATAGGGTGTCTTAATAACTATGTTTAAATGAAAAGTAGATTGTCATTGCGCGGGTACAGCCCGAGGCAATCTGACCGCAATGTCATTTCTTCCCAGATTTGCTGGCTTTTTTGCCTTCATTCTTTATCTTATTCCAGATAGCATCCATTTCTTCCAAGGTACATTTTTCGATGTCCTTTCCCATTGCTGCAAGTTCCATCTCAACCTTTTTAAAACGTTCAACAAATTTATAGATGGTTTTGTGCAGGACATTCTCTGTATCAAGTTTTAAGAAACGGGAAAGATTAACGATAGAAAATAAAAGGTCTCCCACCTCTTCTTCAATATTTTCTGGTTTATTCTCACTAATAGCCTCTTTGACTTCTGCTAATTCTTCATCTACCTTGGCGATTACATCATTTATATTTGTCCAGTCAAAACCAACCTTTGCAACCTTCTTCTGTAGCTTTTGAGCTTTTTGGAGGGCTGGGAGATGCTTCGGCAGACCATCAACAATAAACCTCCTTTCTTCGTATCCCTTTTCCTTTTTTTTGATTTGTTCCCATTGATGGATTACTTCTTCAGGAGTTGCTGCTGTGGCATCTCCAAAGACGTGAGGATGACGCCGCGTCATTTTATCGAGGCAGAGCGCCATCACACCTCCGATATCAAACTCTTTCTTTTCCTTTGCAATTTGACAGTGAAAAATAATATGAAAGAAAAGGTCTGCCAGTTCTTCCTTGAGTTTATCGGGATCTCCCGTGTCTATGGCATCTACTAACTCATAAGCCTCTTCTACCAAATGAGGTTTTAATGTTGAATGGTTCTGTTCCTTGTCCCATGGACATCCGTCCTTACTGCGTAACTTCCGCATAAGTTCAACTAATTCGTTAAATAGCGAAGTGGATTTGTCTTCAACTGTTTTCATTGTTAGTTTTACCTGATATAAAAATTTGAGAGTTCAGTCTTCGGCGCTTAATGTTGAAATTCAAGACAAATGAATACCAGAAACTAATTCCTGTTAACTGACTGCAGATAGCTGATAACTGAAAGCCTTGATTAATGTATGGGATTCTAGCAATTATTTTTATTGAAGTCAAATAGGGAGATGATAAACAATCATCTATTCCTTAAATAATCTTGTTTATCTTGCCGTGCTTCTTTACGTTCATCGTATAGGAATTTTCATTTTATTTATGCGGATTACAGGGTGGCATGGACAAACTTTGTTTGTCCGTGCTTAATTTAACGCATCGCTAACGCTCCATTCAGCATCTATTACTCTTGATATGAAAATAACGGTTGAAATACCTTTTTGGATTCCTTATACTCAGTGCTAATATTCGGTCCTAAACATATATGTTTATTAAAACTGTTTATTGCAGTGAGTTCATGGTATTCGGCTTGAGTTGGTACGTCTGGAAATGTTAAAAACGGGGTTTGTCTCCTACAGGCGATAATTTTCCATAAGATTTGAATTATGGATATATACTGGGTCAAAGAACAGGTAGTAAAAGGAAATTATCAATTTAAATTGCATGCACTGGAAAGGGCTTCCACTCGAGGTATCAACCCTATCGAGATTAAAGAGGCGCTTTTGGGTGGGAAGATCATAGAGGATTATCCTGAAGATAAACGAGGACATAGTTGTCTTGTGCAGGGGAAGACGCTAACGGGAAGAGATATTCATGTAGTTTGCGGAAAATCCTATGATATACTATGGATCATTACAGTATACGAACCTGATCCAAGAGAATGGGTCAATCCAGAAACAAGGAGGGTAGAAAAATGAAGTGTTTTGAATGCGGAGGTGAGGTTGTTCAAACAAAGGGGGTTGTGAGAATGACAAAAGGGGACGGTACTTTGGTAATTTTTAAAGGTATTCCTTTAAGCCAATGCCGTCAATGCGGAGAACAATACATCCCGGGTAGATGGGCTGAAAAAATTGGAGAAATGCTCAGGAAAGAAGACCATCTGACATCTCGGGAGATTATGTCTGTGCCGGTAATTTCGCTGGATTGAGTACCGAATCAAGTCAAGAATGACAAACAAGGACACAGTGCCCTTCTGAACCTTGTGTTAAACTCGTTTTCAGTATTGTTGCAGTATCCTTTATGCAATTCCTTCATTTCCCTTTTCACCTCATACAAAACATTTCACTCAAAGAGAAAGCTTAACGTATATTTCTTCGGCACACATCCTATTCTTCCTAGTTTACTGCATTGACCATCAAACCCCATTAATCGCATTTATCTTGCCGTGCTTCGTTACGCTCACGCATGGCTAATGCTCCACTCAGCACGCTATTATCCGAACCAAAATATTATTGAAATAATTTTCTATATAACCTATACTTCGCTACATACCAAATGAATTGACGATTGGTTAGGAAAGTATAAAATGACAATAAAAAGTGTAGTTGTATCAATCTTATGCATCATAATTGCAGGTTGTGCGTCCTTACCACCTGTTGAAAACGAACAAACAGAACGCCAGATGATTGATATTTATGATAACAAGGGAAATGTCAAAGAGCATGTGATCATCAGGGATGACCATATCACGATTTACGATAAGGATTGGAATACAAAGGGATATGGGAGGGTGCAGAAGTAACTTAATTCCAAATAAATTGTTTTAGGATAAGAAAAAAGGCGGCCCCTACAATGCCCATTGTCCCTGGGCTCATGGCCCCGATGGATGGAAGTACATTGGGTACATGTAGGCTTTATTTGCTTTTTGCTAAATTCTAAAGTAAGAGAAAAATTAGTAGGGGAATAATTAGTTGGATAAGGCGATTAAGAGTTTAATTAGACTTCTCGTTGTAAATAATACGCAGTATGAAATCGATACTGCTAACTTTTGGTGTGATTGTTTTAAACTGTTTGTAAAGATGCCAAATGCGAATAGTAAATTTAAGCGTATAGCCAATGCTTCAGATAGAGAACAGCTTAATGACTATTTAGCAGAAATTAGATATGCTTTGATTTTTGTGGCGCTTGGATTTCAGGTTTACGTAGAACCCTTAGGGAATAAAGGTCCCGATTTAAAAATTTCACGAAATGGGTACGATATATTTGTTGAGGTGTCACGTTTTAGATTAGTCACCGCAGGACCAGGAAAGGTCTCAATCCATTTGGAAAAGTATGGAAATCTTGAAAAGGAATTTATTAAGACTTTAGAAAAGATACTTGGTAAATTTAGGCAGGTTGGTGATAAAAATTCTGTTATTGCTATTTGGAATGATGATGAATGTATAGATGAGCTTACATCAAGGTTTGCAGTTAAACATCTAAATGATGAAAAAAATAGAAATGGTTAACAAGTTCCAGATAATTTATTATTTGTTATTTATGGCTCTAATTGGATAAATATAAGTCAAAAGAAACAACTTTACTGTTACCAATTACAGGTCTTAAAAGAACCATTTCTTGGTTTAACGAAAGAACTTGAGAGTTGTAAGGTTAGTGGACTTATTCAAAAAGTATTAAACCAAGTCGAGGATAAATAAATGGGTTTGTCGTTAGTTGAAGAACTGCCAAAGATTGTTGCTGAGGGGAAGAAAGAGGTTGAACGGATACTGGAGAGGATTTCGTCTCCGCACAAACTGACATTACAGACAAATGAGTTTGTACTGCCATGTAAAGATAAATCGGGCCTTTTCAAGGGGCAAATTCCTGATTTCAAGCCAAAGGCAAAAAAATATTTTAGTGAGGAACAGCTTGGATTTGCAGGTATATCCAGTAGTGGTCAGCAAAAGCTATAGAGGAGATACTGGAATATTCAAAACTAACGAAACAGCGTGTTGAAGGTACGCTTTTTTAAATTAGTGTGAATTCGTTAGCAGCATACTACCCACAAAACACGCGGAAAGAAACGAATGGAATTTAGTTATTTTTGTGTCTTTCGTGGGCAAATTGAAGTTCTTGGACTTTAAAATAATTTTTCAAAACATTTTAGAAGGGAAGATATTATGGGATTTCCAAATCGCTTTAGCTTCTTCAATGTCTTTTTCGGTTACTTTACTGTTGCTCGTTATTCCATGCAGAGAAATACGATCTTCTTTTTTTAACTCCTGGGTCTCTTTGAAATATTCTCTTAGGGCATCCTCTGTAACAAGCCATTTAGTCCCCATTTTCCTTGCTCTGAGCTTTCCCTGTCGAATGTATGTCCTCAAAGTAAACGCTGTGATACCCAAACTCTTTGATAACTCTTTTAGTGAGTAAAGTTTTAATTCCCCTAATTGAATAGGCATTATTACCTCCTGTAAAATGGTTTCCCATCACTAATTCATACTTTTGATTATTCTATTGTGAGACTTTCTTTTTATCAATGTAATTGTTGTCGTAATAAATGCAAAGTCAGTCAGTTAAAAAAATATGTAAAAATCTGCTTTTTGTGGTAATATATCAGCGTGCATTGAATATAATTTTTCGTAACGGTTCATACTTCCTTTGGCAGTGATAAAAGGGTAGCGGTGAACTATCATAATTTTTAGAAGGGAAAATATTATGGGATTTCCAGAACAACGACTACGCCGATTACGTAAGAACGAAAATATGAGAAGACTGGTCAGAGAAACGCATCTGTCTGTAGACAACCTGATTATGCCTCTTTTTGTCAGACCGGGGAAGGGTATCAAACAGCCGATACCCTCCATGCCAGGGAACTATCAGATGTCCGTTGATAAGCTGGTTGAAGAGGTAAAAATCTTGGAAGGGCTTGGAATCTCAGGGATCATTCTTTTTGGCATACCTGATAAAAAAGATGAAATGGGTTCCGATGCTTACTCGGACGAGGGCATAATCCAGAAGGCGATTATTGCAATTAAAAAAGAAGCAAAGGGTATTCTCGTGATTACTGACGTCTGCATGTGTGAATACACAAGCCACGGACATTGCGGTTTTGTAAAAAGGGACGAACAGACAGGTCGTTTTGACGTGGATAACGACATGACCCTTCAGCTTCTGGCAAAAGAGGCGGTTTCACACGCAAGAGCAGGCGCAGATATAATCGCACCCAGCGATATGATGGACGGACGTGTGGGCGCAATCAGGCAGGGATTAGACGAGGCTGGTTTTGAGCATATTCCTATTATGGCATATTCAGCAAAATATGCATCGGGGTTTTACGGTCCGTTCCGTGATGCCGCAGAGTCAACCCCAGGATTTGGAGACCGCTCATCCTACCAGATGGACCCCCACAATGCTAATGAAGCGCTGCGCGAGGTATCGCTCGATATAGAAGAAGGCGCCGATATCATAATGGTAAAACCCGCATTGGCATATCTCGATATTATCCGCATGATAAAGGATAAATTCAATTATCCTGTGGCGGCATATAACGTTAGCGGTGAATTTTCCATTGTAAAGGCAGCGGCGGAAAAGGGCTGGATTGACGAAAGGCGCGTGGCGCTGGAGATTTTGATGGGCATCAAGCGCGCCGGTGCTGATATAATCCTCACATACTGGGCGAAAGATGTCGCACAATGGCTGAAAAAATAAATGAAGCCCGACAATTAAATCTGGGTATAATTAAAAGGATTAAAATTGCCATGATTATCCTTAATGAAGCAAAAGAAAAAATATACACTATTTGAGGAGTTTTGAGAATGGGTATTACCTACGAAAAGCTTCAAAAACAAAGGGCAATTCGGAAGAAACAATTAGAATGTGCCCTTGCTGAAGTTGTTCAAAGACTCAAGGATATGGGAGCTAATAAAATAGTTGTATTTGGGTCATATATTTCTGGCAATATAAGAAGATGGAGTGATCTCGATATACTTGTCGTCATGCCGTCAATAAAAACAGGGAAGGAGTGGTTTAAAGAGATTTATGATAAAATGGATGTTGGCGTATCTGCCGATATCCTTCCTTTTACTGTGGAAGAATTGAAAATGAAAACAGAAACTAGTAGTTTTATACGACATGCTTTAAGGACAGGTAGACTTGTGTATGAAAAGGGATAAGAGAACTGAGGCAAGAAACTGGTTTATTCAGGGACGCGCAGAGTATGGCGATGCCATTGACCTTGAGAAAAGAAAAAGGTATTACCTTTCACTTTTTCTTTATCAACAGGCTACAGAAAAGGCTTTAAAAGCCTTTTTGTTTTTTAAAGGAGAGGAAGAGCTGTTTACTCATTCTGTAAAAGATCTTATAGATATTGCTTTGGTTTATGATAAGGATTTTGAGAATATAAAATCAGCAAAGAATCTGGACAGATACTATGTTCCGACGCATTACCCTAATGGTTTGGCTGGAAATGTTCCAGCCGAGTTTTTTGATAAACCAGAAGAATGTGAGGGTGCGCAGAAACTGGCAAGAGCCGTCATTGGATTAGTTAAAGAAAAGATTAAGGAGGTAATTTTATAATCGTGTCATTCTGGTGACGGGTGGTGAATCCAAATAATGCCAATTAGATCCTGAAGGGGAAAATTATATTATTTATGAAAGAAAAACGAAGACCAGATAGATTGGATTTAGAGGCAATCAGAAATCAGATTCTTGACTTTGCCTGTGCCAAGCATGATTTTAAGCTGGAATCGGAGGATTTCCCCTTTGACGGGAATTGGGATGGGGTATTTTTGATCAAGTTCAGGGATGAAGCTAAAGAAGACAGGTTATACTGTGAAGCACCGCTGGGTGAACATTTCGTCAGGTTTGGACTTGATCTGTATGTGGATGAACAACTCTGGCAAAGGGAGTGGGAGAATGTCCTCAGAAAGGCATCTGGCTACGATGTGGCAGTTTATCCTTCTGTTTCGCCTGAAGGAGGCAAACGGCGGTGTCGTTTGTCAGCAAGGGCATGGATACCTAATTTCGGTCAGAGGATTTTTGGGCTTACCCTTTCTAACCTTGTAGATTGCAAACAGGTAATTCTCTCAATGATTAAAGTGTAGTATTAAAATTCCAATTTTTAATTCCAAATTCCAATAAATCTCAAGCTTCAATTATCAAATATCAACCCTTTTTGTAATCACACCATTTTATGTGTTATTCCGCATGTTTAAACCTTAGTTCAAACACGTCGGAAGAGTTTTAAGCGTTATTCGTTGATTAAAAACATCATCTATCTTTGTGAGTAAAAAATTTATTTCAATGGCAGAAACTTATTTATTAAATTTTCTTTGTTATCATTAAGTTGTTTGCTAAAATTTTATGTATACTTATTGGTAAATTGTAATGATTACATGTTCATATAAAAAGGAATAGAAAGCTCATAATTTTATGAAGATTGCAGTTTCGGGTAAAGGCGGGGTTGGGAAAACGACCTTTGTTGCCGCACTTGCAAAGGTCTTTGCAGAAGGCGGGAAAAAGGTTATTGCGATAGATGCAGACCCTGTGTCTAATCTGGGTATGACCATGGGTATTAAAAATGCCTCAGAGATAGTTCCAATCAGCCAGATGAAGGATTTAGTAAAGGAACGTATGGGAACCACCTCCGAGGAGGGTTATGGAAAGATTTTTAAGTTAAACCCTTTAGTTTCTGATTTGCCTGATAAATATTCAATAGATTGTGAGGGCATCAAACTTATGGTGCTGGGCGCTATAAAACGTGGTGGAGGCGGATGCGCATGTCCTGAGAGTACACTCTTAAGGACATTGCTGAGCCATTTAATACTTCAGAGGGACGAGGTTGTAATTGTGGATATGGAAGCAGGCATTGAGCATCTCGGCCGCGCCACGGTAAGGGCTGTAAATGCGCTTATTGTGGTTGTTGAGCCCGGTTCAAAGAGTATACAGACAGCATTTCATGTAAAAAAGCTGGCTGACGATATAGGTCTTAAGTCTATTTATGCAGTTGGTAACAAAGTGAGCGCTGATGAACACAGGACGTTAATTGAAAAAGGGCTGAATGGCATACCCGTGTTAGGATTTATTTCTTACAATGATAAAATCATGCAGACGGATATTCTGGGTAAAGCCGCCTTTACCGATAACGCTCAATTATTATTGGAAGTAGGGCAAATAAAAAACAAGCTAGAAGCGTGTTTAAAAGGTAAGTAATTTGCATTTTCCCTTGATTTAAATTTATTTAAAATTATAATATTCCGTTCCAACTACATACGAAAAAGGTGTACCCCATGATGGTAATGTGCCTTAACATCGTATTGGCTGGGCTTGTATAAGCAAAAATATAAGGAGGATGCTTGTATGGATGAAAAAGAAAAAACGATAGACCAAGTGATGCTTGACCGCATGCAGGAAATGAAAGTAGAAACCATGTACGACAGATACAAGGCACAACAGCCTCAGTGTGGGTACGGGAGTCTTGCGCTTTGTTGCCGCCATTGCAACTATGGTCCGTGTAATATTGACCCATTTGGGCCCGGACCAAAGAAGGGTGTTTGTGGCGCCGATGCTAATACCTTTGCGGCAAGACACTTCCTTCGTATGGCTGGTGCTGGTACTGCGTGTCACTCTGACCATGCACGTGCTGCGGCACACCTTTTGGTTGCAACCGCACGAGGTGAGGTGCCGGGATATAGGATTAAAGACGTAGATAAGCTTATGATGGTTGCTGAGTGTTTCGGTGTAAAGACGAAGGACCGTAAGATAAACGAGATTGCCGAAGAGGTTGGCGAGATGGCGCTTATGGAGTTTGGAAAACCTTATGGTACTTTGTTATTTCTGAAGAGGGCACCAGAAGCCCGTCAGAAGATATGGGAAAAATTAGGTATTGCACCGAGGGCTATCGATCGTGAAGTTACAGAAAGTATGCACCGGACGAGTATGGGTGGCGACCAGGACTATAGGAATCTCAATAAACAAGCCATGCGTGTGGCTTTAGCAGACGGTTGGGGCGGCTGTATGATAGCGACTGAGCTACAGGATATTATGTTTGGTACCCCGAAGCCTGTGCAGGGAAGGACAAGCATGGGGGTCTTGAAGAAAGACCACGTAAATGTTATTGTTCACGGACACGAACCTCAGCTTGCCGAGGCAATTGTTCTTGCCTCAAGCGATCCTGAGGTTGAAAAAGCTGCAAAAGCAGTGGGTGCAAAGGGTGTTGTCATTGCAGGTCTTTGTTGTACGGCGAATGAACTTCTTGTCAGACATGGAATTCCTATGGCTGGACATATGACCATGCAGGAAGGGGCGGTTTCGACCGGTGCTGTAGAATTAATGGTTGTTGATATACAGTGCGTAATGCAGGCGTTAGCTGAAACTGTAAAACACTTCCATACGAAATTGGTTACTACGTTGTCAAAAGCAAAGATTTACGGTGCTGAGCATATAGAGTTTACCGATGAACACGCACTTGAGGCAGCCAAGAAGATTATTATGATGGCTATCGAAAATTATAAAAACCGCGATCCTAAAAAGGTATTTATTCCCAGTGGTGCTGAGCCAAATCTTGTAGCCGGTTTTAGTCATGAGACGATTAAGTATATGCTGGGTGGCAGATTCAGGGCAAGTTACAGACCTCTCAATGACAATATAATGAATGGAAGGATTCGGGGTGTTGTAGGAATCGCAGGTTGTACCAGTCCCAGGGTAGGCCCAGGTGAGGAATCTTATGTAAATCTGGTAAAGGAATTGATTGCCAATAATGTATTGGTGGTGGCGACAGGCTGTGCAGCAGGACAATGTGCCTCTGGTGGGTTAATGATTCCTGAGATGAAAGATGCATGTGGTGCAGGTCTCAAGGAGGTTTGTGAGGCGGTAGGTATACCTCCGGTTTTGCATTCCGGTGCCTGTGTTGACAATAGCCGAATTCTTATTGCCGTGTCTGAGATGGCAAAAGAAGGAGGTTTGGGAAATGATATAAGCGATTTGCCAGTTGCAGGGGTATGCCTCGAATGGATGAGTGAAAAAGCAATTGCTATTGGACAGTACTTTGTTGCCTCTGGTGTTTATACTGTCTTTGGTATGAATTCGCCCGTAACTGGCGCGCCGGACATGCTAAGGTTGTTGACAAAAGAGATGGAGGAAATGGTTGGCGCCAGATGGGATTTTGAACGCGATCTCAAGAAGATAGGTAAAATGGTAATGGACCATATAGAAAAGAAGAGAGAAGTGCTTGGAATAAATGTTAAGAAGGAAAGGAAGCTTTACGATATGGCGGAGAGAAGGGCGTTGGAAAGGGAATGCAAGCCTGTTCCTGTTCCTGGACATCATTAATAAAAAAAATTTGAAGAGGTATTTTTTATGTCAAAGATCATCTGTTCTGCCGCTATTCACGGCGCATATCAAATTATAGAAAAGGCTGATAAAAAACTATCTGAAGCAACTGCGCAAAAGGGGCGTGATTGTAAAGTAGAGTTTCCCAATACCGCTTATTATTTG
>Ga0209343_10001166_pt1 | contig 36072 bp, 33 predicted proteins | sample RifCSPlowO2_02_FD_184026 | JGI IMG/M metagenome (GOLD analysis project Ga0209343, IMG submission 184026) | Groundwater microbial communities from Rifle, Colorado - Rifle CSP2_plank lowO2_0.2 (SPAdes) (version 2) | ecosystem: Environmental > Aquatic > Deep subsurface > Groundwater | place...
GCTGGCCGTGTGCGTGTCGTGGTGGCAGGCGACAGCCCGCTGATCGTCGAAGCCTGCCAGGCCCACGGCATCGAGGCCGTGCTGACCCGCACCGACCACCCCTCTGGCAGCGACCGGCTGGCCGAGGCCTGTGATTTGCTCCGGCTGGGCGACGACGAAATCGTGGTCAACGTGCAGGGCGACGAACCACTGATTGACCCGTCACTGGTCGCCGCCGTCGCCGGCCTTCTTCTCAATCAGCCTGCAGCCAGCATGAGCACGGCGGCACACGCTATAAATAGTGAAGCAGAGTTCAACAGCCGCAACGTCGTCAAGGTGGTGCTCGACGCCCAAGGGCTGGCGCTGTATTTCAGCCGCGCCCCGATTCCCTGTTGGCGCGACCAGCCCCTGACCGCCAACGACAGCGCTGCGCTGCCCAGCCCTCCCCCCTTGCGCCACATTGGCCTCTATGCCTACCGGGTCGGCTTTTTGCGCCGCTTCCCGACCCTGGCGCAGGCCCCGATCGAAATCACGGAATCGCTGGAGCAACTGCGCGCGCTGTGGCACGGCTACCGGATTGCAGTCCACATCGCGCCCTACGCACCCGGCCCGGGCGTGGACACGCCCGAGGACCTGGAGCGTGTGCGCCGCCTGTTCGGTGCTTGATCGGCGTCAGCCAGAGCAACCTTGACGCGTGCTATTCTTGTACGCAAACGAGGCACCCCGGTTGACTTGGAAGCCAGCCGGATCGCTAACTGATTTTCAGCAAATCAAAGGAAAACCATGAGACTCATCCTGTTGGGCGCACCCGGCGCCGGCAAAGGCACGCAAGCCACGTTCATCTGCCAGAAATACGGCATCCCGCAAATTTCAACCGGTGACATGCTGCGCGCCGCGGTCAAGGCCGGCACGCCCTTGGGCATTGAAGCCAAAAAGGTGATGGATGCGGGCGGTCTGGTCAGCGACGACCTGATCATCAACCTGGTGAAAGAACGCATTGCCCAGAGCGACTGCGCGGCGGGATTCCTGTTTGACGGCTTTCCGCGCACCATTCCGCAGGCCGACGCCATGAAAGCCGCCGGTGTCAAACTTGACTATGTGCTGGAAATCGACGTGCCGTTTGACGCCATCATCGAGCGCATGAGCGGCCGGCGCTCCCACGCGGCTTCCGGTCGCACCTACCACGTCAAGTTCAACCCGCCTAAAGTGGCAGGCGTAGACGACGTCACCGGCGAGCCCTTGATTCAGCGCGATGACGACAAGGAAGAGACCGTGAAGAAGCGGCTGGAGGTGTACAGCGCGCAAACCCGTCCGCTGGTGGATTACTACAGCAACTGGGCCAAGGCCGAACCGGCTGCCGCTCCCAAATACCGCGCGATCAGCGGCACGGGCGGTGTGGATGAGATCACAGCGCGGGCCTTTGCGGCGCTCGCTAGTTAAAGCCTCAGCTTCGGTGAAATAGGGCCTGGCGCCCTTTGAGGTGTCATTTTTAGGCCAAGCCTGCGCGAGGGAAAAACAGGCGCGCCCCTGAAGATCGCCTTTGCAGCGTTGCAGTCATTGGCCCCCCCAGACGCCTCACGATTTCAAAAACCCGTTCAACGCCGCCAGCATCGGCTCGGGCGTTTCGTTCATCTGGTGGTGGCCGCCAGGCAGGTAAACCACTTGGGCGTTTAACGCCTTTTTGATCAGACCCTGCGCCGCTTTGGGTGGCGTCATCTGATCGACGCGGCCCAACACAAAAAGCACCGGGCACTGCACCTGCGCCATCGCCGCCTCCCCATGGCTGTAGCTGTCGCAGGCCTTGAAACCGGTATGAAACAGGTTGACGCGCGGGTTGCTGGCCAGCACCCGGCGCCCCAGCGCCATGGACGCGCCATAGACCCAGGTGCCAGGCCCCAGGGCCGATGGCGGCGGCGCCAGGGTTGAGCGTGAAAAGATGTTGACCATCTCCAGGGCGCGCGTAGGCTCCTTCAACGAGGATTCCAGCAGGGCGGGCGACACCTTCATGGGGAACGCTGTGCCCACCAGCACCAGTTGGCTAACGCGTTCCGGTGCGCGGGCGGCGGCTTCCAGCGCGACCAGCGAGCCAAAGCTGTGACCCACCAGCGCGGCCTTGTCCAGGCCGGCCGCATCCATCAGGGCGATGACAAAGTCGGCGGCGTCTTCCACCGTGGCCGGTGGGTCGCCTGCGCTTCGGCAGTGACCCGGCAGATCCACAGCGAGCACGTTCCAGCCGTGATGGGCCAGGTAGCGGGTCTGCAAAATCCAGACACTGTGGTCGTTCAATACGCCGTGGATGAAGATAACGGTGGGCTGGGTGGCATCGAAAGTTTTGCCACCGGTGTAGCAATAGGTGCTGTGGCCGTTCACGATAAGTTCCATCATGCACCTGCCTTTTCTGCCGTTTTCAACGCCCGCTTGAGGTCGTCAATCAGGTCATCCGGGTCTTCCAGGCCGATCGACAGGCGGATCGTGCCCTGCGTGATGCCGCCTGCGGCAAACGCCTCGTCGCTCAGGCGAAAGTGCGTCGTGCTGGCGGGGTGAATCACCAGACTGCGGCAGTCGCCCACGTTGGCCAGGTGGCTGAAGACCTTGAGGCTTTCGACGAATTTCTTGCCCTGCTCGCGGCTGCCGTTGAGGTCAAAGCTGAATACCGAGCCGGCTCCGCGCGGCAACAGCTGTTGCGCCAGTGCGTGGCTCGGGTGGGAGGCCAGCAGCGGGTGCCCGACACGCGCAACAAACGGCTGGCTGGCCAGGAATTCCACCACTTTGCGCGTGTTGCTCATGTGACGTTCCATGCGCAGCGACAGGGTTTCAATTCCCTGCAGAATCAGCCACGCAGAATGCGGGCTCAGACAGGCGCCAAAGTCGCGCAGGCCCTCGCGCCGGGCGCGCAACAGGAAGGCGCCCACGGTCGATTCTTCGCTGAACACCATGTTGTGAAAGCCCGCATAGGGCTCGGTCAGCTCCGGGAATTTGCCGGATTTGTCCCAGTCAAATGTGCCGCCATCCACCACAATGCCGCCGATCACCGTGCCGTGGCCGCTCAGGAACTTGGTGGCCGAGTGGTAGACCAGATCGGCGCCATGGTCGAACGGCTTGATGAGCCAGGGCGAGGTGAGGGTCGAGTCCACCAGCAGCGGCACGCCCGCCTCGTGGGCGATTGCCGAGATGGTCGCGATGTCCAGCACCTCCAGCCCGGGGTTGCCCACGGTTTCGCCAAAAAAAAGTTTGGTGTTCGGCCGCACGGCGGCACGCCAGCCGTCGATGTCACCCGGCTTCACAAAAGTCGTCTCAATGCCAAAGCGGCGTAGCGTGTAGTGCAGCAGGTTTTGGGAGCCGCCGTACAGCGCCGTGGAGGCCACAATGTGCGAGCCCGCGCCCATGAGCGTGGCAATACTAAGGTGCAGCGCAGCCTGACCACTGGCGGTTGTGATGGCACCGATGCCGCCCTCGAGCGCGGCAACGCGCTGCTCCAGCACCGCGTTGGTCGGGTTGCTGATGCGCGAGTAGACGTGACCGGCACGTTCCAGGTTGAACAAGGCGGCGGCATGGTCGCTCGACTCGAACACGAATGATGTGGTGAGATAAATCGGCACGGCGCGCGCACCGGTGGCGGGGTCCGGGGCGGCGCCGGCGTGCAATGCCAGCGTGTCAAAACCGGGGTCTGAATAGCCAGGCATGGTTTTCCTTGTGAAGCTTGCGAAGGTAAGCTCGCATTATCCGGTCAAGTTCGATCGAACAAGGGTTGATGGTCTGGGATAATCTCCCGCCATGAGCGGCAACACTTTTGGAAAACTATTCGCGGTCACCAATTTTGGTGAATCCCACGGCCCGGCCATTGGCTGCGTGATTGACGGTTGCCCGCCAGGCATGGCCTTGAGCGTCACTGACATCCAGCCCGACCTGGATCGGCGCCGCCCCGGTACTTCCAAATTTGTGACGCAGCGCAATGAGCCTGATGCAGTCGAAATTCTGTCCGGTGTGTATGAGGGCAAAACCACTGGCACACCGATCTGCTTGCTGATCAAAAACACCGACCAGCGCAGCAAGGACTACGGCAACATCGTCCAGACCTTTCGACCGGGCCATGCCGACTACACCTATTATCAAAAATACGGTATCCGTGACCCGCGCGGGGGCGGACGCTCTTCGGCTCGATTGACAGCACCTATGGTGGCCGCAGGTGCGGTGGCCAAGAAATGGCTGTTTGAGCGCTATGGCACGGTTTTTCGGGGCTGTATGACGCAGATCGGCGAGCTGCCGATTGCTTTTGAGTCGTGGGATTTTGTGCCTGACAACCCTTTCTTTGCACCGATTGCCGACGTATCCGAGCTGGCAAGCTACATGGAAGTCCTGCGCAAGGCCGGCGATTCCTGCGGCGCCCGCATTCGCGTCTCGGCGTCGAACGTGCCGGTCGGTCTGGGGGAGCCTCTCTTTGACAAGTTGGATGCAGACATTGCTTACGCCATGATGGGCATCAATGCCGTCAAAGGGGTGGAAATTGGCGCCGGTTTTGCCAGCGTGGCGCAGCATGGCAGCAGCCATGGTGATTCACTGTCGCCAAAGGGTTTCAAGTCCAACAATGCCGGTGGCGTGCTGGGTGGTATCAGCAGCGGGCAGGACCTGGAGTTGTCGATTGCCATCAAACCCACCAGTTCGATCTTGAGCCCACGCGAATCGATTGACATGGCGGGCCAGTCCACTGAAGTTATCACCAAAGGCCGTCATGACCCCTGTGTCGGCATTCGAGCCACCCCAATTGCCGAGGCCATGTTGGCGCTGGTGGTCATGGACCATGCATTGCGCCAGCGGGCGCAATGTGGTGACGTAACCGTCAATCTGAAACCGATCAAGGCGTCTATTTAGCGCGCACGGTGCCTGACCATGCGCTCGGGCGATGTTGGCATCGCCGACCAGTGGGTTAGGCCTTCTTGACGTAAGCGCTGCACCAGCCCTTGGCGGCCACTTGCTTGCCGGCGAACAGCGGGCAAGGACCCGATGCAGCGCCCGCCTTACCTTGGTACAGCGCGCAAGTGGCGCACGTTTGCCCGGCCGCAAACTTGGGAAATTTCACCTTATCCGCCTTGGTAGCGTCCGCCACATAGCCCAGCGCCTTGGCTTGGGCATCGGTTGCGGCAACCATGGGAAGGTCAGCGGCGATGGCGCTGGCGCCGATCAGGGCGCTGCTACCCAAACTGAGTTGAACAATGAATTCGCGACGGTTGCTCATGAGATATTTCCTAAGTTATTGAATATTTGCCAGACGTTGCCCCTTGACAACTTCTTAGACCGCGTGATTCTATCGACTCGCCGCTTTCGATCGACCCGCGTTTTCACCAATACCCTTTTGAATCAGTCGACCGGGGTCTGCCCGTCAAACACATTTTCAAAACGGTGTGCGCCCAGAGCCATCCATTCAAACCGGCACCAAAACGCAGAAACCGCCCGCAGGCGGCTTCTGTGACACTGCGCAGCAGATTACTTGCTGCCAGGCACCTTGCCTTCAACGCCCTTGACGAAGAAGTTCAGGCCACCGAGAAACTTGTCGTCCGCCACCGTATCCTTGGCAACCTGCACTTTGCCGGTGTTATCGGTAATGGGGCCTTTCCAGATGCTGAAACTGCCGTCAGCGAGACCCTTCTTGACCTCTTCCACTTTGGCTTTGGTCTCAGCGGGCACATCTTCAGCGATCGACACGATGTCAATCGCGCCCTCTTTCACGCCCCACCAGGAATGACCACCGCCGACCCACTTGCCTTCCAGAGCTTCACGCGTGGCCTTGATGTAATAAGGGCCCCAATTGATGACGCTCGATGCCAGGTGCGCTTTGGGGCCGTAAGCGGTCATGTCGGAATCCCAACCAAAGGCGCGCTTGCCCTTGGCCTCGGCGGTCTTGAGCACAGCCGGCGAATCGGTGTTCTGGAACAGCACGTCGGCGCCGCCATTGATCAGGCTGGTGGCGGCTTCGGTTTCTTTCGGCGGGTCAAACCAGCCGTTCACCCACACCACTTTGGTCTTGACCTTGGGGTTGCTGCTCTGCGCACCGAGTGTGAAGCTGTTGATGTTGCGGATCACTTCCGGAATTGGGATGGAGGCCACGACGCCCAGGGTGTTGCTCTTGGTCATCTTGCCGGCAATCACACCGGCCATGTAGGCGCCTTCATAGGTGCGGCTGTCGTAGGTGCGCATGTTGTCGGCCTGTTTATAGCCGGTGGCGTGCTCAAAGTTGATGCCCTTGTTGTCCGCCGCCACTTTGAGCATGGGCTCCATGTAGCCAAAGGTGGTGCCAAAAATCAGCTTGTTGCCCTGCCCCGCCATGTCGCGCAGCACGCGTTCGGCGTCCGCCGACTCGGGCACGTTCTCGACAAACGAGGTCTTGATCTTGTCGCCAAACTCGGCTTCCAGCGCCTTGCGGCCGTTGTCATGCGCAAAGGTCCAGCCACCGTCACCCACCGGGCCGACGTAGGCAAACGCAATTTTCAAGGGCTCAGGCTTGGGCGCTGGCGCGGGTGCCGAGGCAACCGGTGCCGGCGCCGGAACGGGTGCGGGCTCTTCCTTTTTGCCGCAGCCCACCAGCGCAGCCGAAGCGATGGCAGTGAGTGCGGCGATTTTTAGCAGTGAGCGTTTTTGCAGGTCGGTCATGTCAATTCTTTCTTTGGCGAAGTGGGTGACGGGTAAAAAATGCGATTATGAACCGGGAAAATCAGGAATCCGGGTAGAACGGCTTGCCAATCGAAGTCGGCATGTTGATGCGAATCCACTGCGGATTGCGCGAGATCAGCGCCAGCACCAGAATGGTTGACAGATAAGGCAGCATGGTCAGAAACTGGCTGGGAACCTCCACCCCGATTCCCTGCAAGTGAAACTGCAACATGGTCACGCCGCCAAACAGATACGCTCCCAGCAGCACGCGTGCGGGGCGCCAGGTGGCAAATGTGGTCAAGGCCAAGGCAATCCAGCCTTTGCCTGCCACCATGCCTTCCACCCACAGCGGGGTGTACACAATCGAAACGTAGGCGCCAGCCAGTCCGCACAATGCGCCCCCGGCCACCACCGCCATGAGACGGATACGGCGCACCGGGTAGCCCAGTGCGTGCGCGGATTCCGGGTTTTCCCCAACACTGCGCAAAATCAGACCGGGGCGAGTGCGGTACAAGAACCAGATCAGGCCGAGCGCAAAAAGAGCCGTCAGGTACACCAAGGGATGGTGCCGAAACAGAGCCGGGCCAAACCAGGGAATATCCGACAGGTAAGGAATGGCAAAACTGGGGCGCGGCGGGATTTTCTCCTGCACGTAACCGATACCCACAAAAGCAGAAAAGCCAGCGCCAAACAAGCTCACCGCCAGACCGGTGGCATATTGGTTGGCATTGAGCCAGATCACCAGACCACCAAACACAAGGGCCAGCACGGCACCCGCGCCCATGCCGGCGGCAAATCCCAGCCAGTCATTGCCTGAATAGACGACCGCCGCAAAACCGGCAATGGCAGCGCACAGCATCATGCCCTCCGCGCCCAGATTGACAATGCCCGCTTTTTCATTGATCAACAAGCCCAGCGACGCCAGCGCCAGCACAGTGCCCGCGTTCAGGGTGGCCGCCATCAGCAGCGCATAAGACTCCATCATTTACCCCACTTCAAGCGGTAATTCACCAACGTGTCGCACGCCAGCAAGGTGAACAGCAACAAACCCTGAAACACGCCCGTGAGCGACTTGGGTAGCCCCAAGCGCGACTGCGCAAGCTCACCGCCGATGTAAAACATACTCATCAAAATGGCCGAGAACACCATACCCACCGGATGCAGACGCCCGACAAAAGCGACGATGATGGCGGCAAAGCCGTAACCGGCCGGCACATAGGGCGTCAGTTGACCAATGGGGCCCGCCACCTCCAGCGCGCCGGCCAAGCCGGCCGTGCCGCCCGACACCAGCAAGGCCACCCACAGCGCCCGGCGCGAAGAAAACCCGGCATAACGGGCGGCGGCCGGGGCCAGCCCCCCAACCTGCTGCGCAAAACCAGCGCGGGTGCGAAACAAGAATATCCAGGTTCCGACCACGCCCAGCAGCGCCAGAAACACACCAATGCTGACGCGCGAGCCTTCAAACAAGCGCGGGATGCGGGTGACCAGATCGAAGGTCTTGCTCTGCGGAAAGTTATAGCCCTGCGGGTCTTTCCAGGGCCCCGACACCAGGTAGCTCAGCACCTGCACTGCCACATACACCAGCATCAGACTCACCAGAATCTCGTTGGCGTTGAAGCGGTCACGCAACCAGGCGGTGATGCCGGCCCAGAACATGCCCCCCAATACTCCTGCGACCAGGATGGGCAGCACGATCCAGCGGCCCGTGCTCTGATCGGCCAGCAAAGCCACGCCGCTGGCCGCGATGGCGCCCAGCACATACTGCCCTTCGGCGCCGATATTCCAGACATTGGAGCGAAAACACACCGCCAGGCCGAGCGCAATCAGCAACAAAGGTGTGGCCTTGACGGCCAATTCACCCAGTGCATAAGCACTTCTGATGGGCTCCCAGAAAAATACGCTGAGCGCACTCACCGGGTCCTTGCCGAGAGCCGTGAACAGAAGGACACCGATCATGACGGTCACCAGCAATGCCAGCACGGGCGAGGCATAACTCCACGGCGCGGAAGGTTGTGGTCTGGCTTCGAGCCTAAGCATGTGCCGCCTCCCCGATATCCCAGAGTCCGCTCATCCACTCGCCTACTTTTTCCACCGTGGCCTGCCCAATCGGCAACGAGGGAGATAGTCGGCCCAGGGCCATCACATGCAGGCGGTCACTGAGTTCAAACAGTTCCTCCAACTCTTCGCTCAACACCAGCACGGCGCAGCCGGAATCGCGCAGTTCCAGTATTTCGGCCCGAATTTGCGCCGCTGCCCCCACATCGACGCCCCAAGTGGGTTGCGACACGACAAACAGCTTGGGATTCGCATCAATTTCGCGACCGACGATGAATTTCTGCAGATTGCCACCTGACAAGGAGCGCGCCACCGCGCGTGGGCCACTGGCCTTGACGTTGAACCGTTTGATGATGCTTGATGCCTGCGCTTCAAGTTGTGCGACCCTGATCCAGCCCCCGCCAAGGTGCGGGAAGGCAATGGATTCATGGCGCGTGAGCAGCAGGTTGTGCGCCAGCCCCAACTCGGGCACGGCACCGCGACCCAATCGCTCTTCAGGTACAAAATGCAGGCCCAACTTGCGCCGTCCACCCGGGTGCAGGCGCGACACATCAACGTCGCCCATCAGCATCGACCCCGGCCTGGCACGCACATCTTCACCCGACAAGGCGTAGAGCAATTCCTTTTGGCCGTTGCCGGACACGCCGGCAATACCCACCACCTCGCCCGCGCGCACCTCCAGCGTGATGCCGTCCAGGTCCACGCCAAACTGGTCGGCGCGAGCCAGCGTCAGGTCTTGCACCCGTAGCAGCGGCGCCCCCAGCTTGGGCTCGTGCCGGATGAGTTGGGGCAACTCGGCACCGATCATCAGGCGCGACAAAGTGGCGTTGGTCTCCTGGGCCGGATCACACACCCCGGTGACCTTGCCGCCCAGCAGCACGGTACAGACATTGCACAACTCGCGGATTTCGTGCAATTTGTGGCTGATGTACAAAATGCTGCAGCCCTCACTGGCGAGCTTTTTCAGCACCACAAACAGCTTCTCCACGGCTTGCGGCGTGAGCACCGAGGTGGGCTCATCGAGTATCAGCAACTGCGGGTTGGTCAGCAGGGCGCGGATGATTTCAACCCGCTGCATCTCGCCAACACTCAAGGTGTGCACCGGTCGCGCGGGGTCGATGTCGAGCCCGTATTCTTGCGCCTTGGTGGTGATGCTGTGTGTGACCTGCGCCAAGCTCAAGTGCTTGCCCAAACCGAGCCAGACGTTCTCGGCCACGGTGATGGTGTCAAACAAGCTGAAATGCTGAAACACCATACTGATGCCCAGGGCGCGCGCCTCTTGCGGATTCCGGATGTGCACCGAGCGGCCATTGAACATCATCGTGCCGGCATCGGCCTTGACCGCGCCATAGATGATTTTCATCAGGGTTGATTTGCCGGCGCCGTTTTCACCCAGCACCGCATGGGTCTCACCCGGCATGACGGTCAGAGAGACATCGCTGTTGGCGACGACACCGGGATAGCTTTTAGTGATACCTGCAAGATGAAGTCGAGGAGGGGTCATTCTGCTGGTGATCTTTATATTCCAGCCCCCATTTTGCCTTAGCCACGTGCCACGAGAACTTCACAGGCACTGACAACGGATTCCGACTCAACCTGCCATGCCCATCTAAAAGCCACTGACGCGCCGCAGCAGCCATTTTCCTGGTGAGCGTTCTGACCCGCTAGAGTTGAAACACCACAGCGTCCAATTGCAGTGCATGGATTTGTTCGGCCGCTGCATCGGCCCCGACCTGGGTGGCAAAGGGTCCAACGCGCACGCGGGTGCGGCCTTTAAGCTTCTGCTTGAAGGCGGGCAGACCCGCTGCGCGCAATTTCGCATAAGCGTTGCGCGCATTGCGGTCTTTCGCAAACAGACCGACATTGATGAAGTAGCGTTGCCCTGTCACTGGCAAAGTAGTCGGGTTCTGGGGTGTGACGCTAGCCGCTGCCGTGACGTTTTTGGCCAGCGGCACGATCAGTTTGCCCCCTGCCGGCACCGATGCAGGCTCGCCAGGGACAGGGGATGCAGTTGGAGACGGCGTTGGCATTGCCGTTGGAACTGCGTCTATATGGATAGATTGGACGGCAACAACTGGCGCCGGCACAGGCGGCGCGAGATTACCTGTGACGGGGATTGCCGCCGGGCTGACCGTTCGCATGGTCGCTGTTGGCCACGCGACATAAGCCAGTGCGGCAATGGCCGCCAGCGCCAAATTAGCCGATGCCAGCCGGAGAAAGCGTTGACGGGAACTGGCCTGCTGGTTCAATCGCTTGCAGGCATCTGCCAGCGTCGGGGTGGCGGACAACGCAGCGGCCATTTTCTGGCGGCTCTTGGCATGAAAAATGGCATTCCCGAAGACGCCTGGCAGCACGTAGCTGAGCCCGCAGCACACCACCATCAAAACCAGATCGACCGCCTCAGAGCCGTGCAACAGCAGGCGGCCCATGCCGAACACCAGCAGAAACAGACCCAGCACGAGCGTGACATAGGCGCCTGCCGCGGCCCACAGGTGCCTGAAAATCATCCAATTCAGGGTGTACAGGCTGGCCGCCCAGTTCCAGCTTGGGCCCGCGCGCCCGACCGCCTCAAAGCGCGCAAAGACAGGGACGTAATAGTCAGAGTTGATCGGTCCGATGGCGGCGCGGTACAGGGCGGCGGTGGCATTCTCCGGCGACCGGTCCAGCATGGTGATGTCAGGGGAAGCAAACGTGGTGGCGCTGGTCATGCATTATTCTGGCATGACTGCAGCGCCGGTCGGATTCAGACGCCAGCGAGCAACCGAAGCCCCCCCGGATCCACCAGATTCAAGGTGCGGCCCGAACCGCTGATCAGGCTGCGCTCACGCATGTGGCGCAACACACGGGAAAATGTCTCAGGCGCAATGCCCAACTGTGCTGCAACCGATCGCTTGCGCTGCTGCAACAGCACCGCCAACACGCCTCGATCGCCCGTCTGGGCATGCTGCAATAGCCACTCGGCACAGCGCGCCTCGGCATCTTTGGCCAGGCGGCTGATCGCCAATTCGGTTTGCTGGCGGTGCGCCTTGGCGACGTCGCGCAAGACCGTCTGGGCTGACATCGACATCGTGGACAGCGAACGAAGAAATTCGGCCACTGGCACACGGCGCAAAGTAACTTCAGTTTCTGCAACCGCATCCACGGCATGCGGCAGGTTCAGCACGGCAGACGTCGCCTCCAGCCAGCAAGGGCCTTCAACCACACCCAGCTGATGCTCCATGACGTCACCGTCCATGATGCCCAAGGCCACACGCCCCGACTCCACATAGGTGACCCACGGCGAGAGATTGGCGCGCCTGAGCAAGAGCGCACCCCGAGCAGTAACTTCTCGCTTAACAGCCCGGGCAATAGTATGAATAGAAAGCATGGGCCACACTGTGCCGCGCTCAACACCTCATGAACTTGAGCGAAATCAAACAACCCCACTGAAACAATGGCGGCGGCGCAAGTCAAGGCGATGAATCTGAAACCGTGGTCCAGCACCGCCTCGGGTGGGGCAGGCCCCGCTTAATGAGCGGGATGCTATACAAATAATAGCACTAAAGGCTTATTTTACGTGGGCTACAGCCCGATTTCTTATAAAACAATACGCTGCGGCAGACCGCTTTGGTTCACTCACCCAAATAAGCAGCTCGCACTTTCGGGTCGTGAAGCATGGTTTTGGCATCGCCCGACATGGTGATCAGGCCCGACTCCATGACGTAGCCCCGATCGGCAATGGTCAAAGCACGACTGGCGTTTTGCTCCACCAGCAGCACCGTCACGCCCTGCGCGTAGACGTCACGTACCACTTCAAAAATCTTGTCCACCATGATCGGTGCCAGACCCATGGACGGCTCGTCCATCAGCAGCACTTTGGGGCGACTCATCAAGGCACGGCCCATGGCCAGCATTTGCTGCTCGCCGCCAGACAAGGTGCCAGCCAGTTGATCACGGCGCTCCTTGAGACGCGGGAAGATGGTGAACACCTTTTCCGTGTCAAGCAGAATTTCGGGCTTGTCGTCACGAATGTAGGCGCCCATCTGCAGGTTCTCCGCAATGGTCATGCGAGTAAAAATACCACGCCCCTCCGGCACCATGGCCAGGCCCTGTTTCACCAAGTCCCAGGGGCCTTGGCCGCGAATGCTCTTGCCCAGGTACTCGATGTCGCCGTCGTTGATCGGCAGACTGCCGGTAATGGCCTTCATGGTGGTGGTTTTGCCAGCGCCGTTGGAGCCGATCAATGACACCAGTTCGCCCTCATGCACTTCAAAGTCAATGCCCTTGACGGCCTGAATGCCACCGTACGAAACTTTGAGTCCCGTCACTTTCAGAAGGATATTTGTCATCGTTATTTCCTTAGTGGCCACTCGTGCCCAGATAGGCCTCAATTACTTTTTCGTTTCGCTGCACATCGGCCGGCGTGCCTTCGGCAATCTGCTTGCCATAGTCGAGCACCGTGACCCGGTCGCACAAACCCATCACCAGCTTCACATCGTGCTCAATCAGCAAGATGGTGCGGTTGTCATTGCGAATCTTGTCGATCAACTCGCGAAGCATCACCTTCTCGGTGGCATTCATGCCTGCGGCAGGCTCGTCCAGCGCAATCAGTTGCGGGTCGGTCGCCAGCGCGCGGGCGATCTCCAGGCGGCGCTGGTCGCCGTAGCTCAGCGTGCGGGCTTTGTAATCGGCAAATCTGGCAATGCCCACATAGTCCAGCAACTCTTGCGCGCGCTCGGTAATCGCGGCTTCTTCTCGCTTGAAACCCGGCGTGCGGAAAATGGCACCCAGCAAGCCCGAATGCGTGCGCACATGGCGTCCGACCATCACATTCTCCAACGCGGTCATCTCGGCGAACAGGCGAATATTCTGGAAGGTGCGTGCAATACCCGCCTTGGCCACCAGGTGGACGGCGTTGGGCTGGTAAGTCTTGCCAGCGAGCTCAAAGCTGCCGCTGTCAGGCGCATACAGGCCCGTGAGCACATTGAAGAATGTGGTTTTGCCGGCGCCGTTGGGGCCGATCAGGCCATAAACCTGGCCGCGTTTGATTTGAATGCCGACATCGCTCAGAGCCTGCAGACCGCCAAATCGTTTGGAAACGTTGGCAACGTTGAGTACGGTATCTGTCATGCGCCTTCTCCCTTCTGCTGCAAGGACTTACCGTGATCTGGCGCCGGCCACAAACCGCGCGGACGCACCAGCATGACGCTGATCATGGCCAGGGCAATCAGGAGCTGACGCAAAATTGACGCATCCAGCCGGCCGCCGGTCATGGCCTGCAAAGGCCCGGCGACGTAGCGCAACACCTCCGGCAGGGCGGAGAGCAGCACGGCACCCAGAATGACGCCGGGCAAATGCCCAATGCCGCCCAGCACCACCATGGCCACAATCATGACTGACTCCATCAGGCTGAAGGACTCGGGGGAGATGAAGCCCTGAAATGAAGCAAACATGGTGCCTGACACGCCGCCAAAAGTGGCCCCCATGCCAAAAGCCAGCAATTTCAGGTTGCGGGTATTGATGCCCATGGCCTTGGCGGCTATTTCATCTTCACGGATGGCCATCCAGGCCCGCCCCACGCGCGAGAGCTGCAGCCGATGCGAGATCAGCACGCTGAACAGCACCAGCGCCAAGAACATGTAGTAATACAAGGACACAGAATTCAACTCGTAGCCGCCGATGTCGAGCGTCCTGCCCATGTTCAACCCAAAGAAACTCAGGGAATCAATCTGGCTCATGCCCTTTGGGCCATTGGTGATGTTGACCGGGTGGTCCAGGTTGTTCAGGAACACCCGAATGATTTCACCGAAACCCAAAGTCACAATCGCCAGGTAGTCGCCGCGCAGGCGCAGGGTCGGAGCGCCCAGCAAGATGCCGAAAAATCCCGCCAGAGCGGCCGCCGCCGGGATCACGATCCACAACGGTGCATGCAAACCCTCTGGATACATCGCACCAATCCAGGCAAAGGTCTCGGTCAGGTGGGGCGACGCCAGCAGGCCGTACATGTAGGCGCCAATGGCGAAAAAGGCGACGTAACCCAAATCCAGCAGGCCGGCGTAACCGACCACAATATTGAGCCCCAGGGCCAGCAACACATAGAGCAACGCCATGTCGGCAATGCGCACCCAGGCATTGCCAAAGCTCTGCAGAATCAGCGGCAATATCAGCAGGCCAACGGCTGCCAACAGGAAGACAACGATTTTCTGTTGTTGTTTCATGATGTTCCTCGGGGATCAGGCTCGATCTGCCACGCGCTCACCGAGCAAGCCCGAGGGTCGCAAGGTCAGCACAAAGATCAGCACAATGAAGGCAAAAATATCGGAATAGTGGCTTCCCAGCACACCACCGGTCAGCGTGCCGATGTAGCCGGCGCCCAGGGACTCGATCAAGCCCAGCAAGATGCCACCCAGCACCGCGCCGCCCAAGTTGCCGATCCCGCCAAACACCGCTGCGGTAAAGGCTTTCAGACCCGGCAAAAAGCCCATGGTGTGTTGCACCGTGCCGTAGTTGGCGGCCCACATCACGCCGGCAATGGCCGCCAGCACCGCACCAATCACGAAGGTGGCGGAAATCACCACATCGGGCTTGACGCCCATCAGGGCCGCCACGCGGGGGTTCTCGGCCGTGGCCCGCATGGCACGGCCCAATTTGGTGTAGTTGACCAACCACATGAGAACCGCCAGAGACACCACCGTCATGCCCAGAATCAGCACCTGGGTCGGTGTAATCACGGCGCCGCCGATCTCGAACGGCGTGCGCGGCAGCAAGGTCGGGTAAGGTTTGTAATTGGGCTTCCAGATGATCATGGCCAAGGTCTGCAGCAGCAGCGACATGCCGATGGCCGTGATCAAGGGCGCCAGCCGGGGACTGTCCCGAAGTGGCCGATACGCCACCTTTTCAATCACAAAATTGAGCGTCGCAGCCACCACACAGGCAATGATCAGGGAGATCAGCAGAATCAGCCATCCCGGCGTGCCGGGCATGGCATCCTGCATCCAGCCAATAATGGTCCAGCTGGTGAGGGCGCCGACCATCAGCACCTCGCCGTGCGCAAAATTGATCAGGCCGATGATGCCGTAGACCATGGTGTAGCCCAGCGCCACCAAGGCATACATGCTGCCCAACACCAGACCATTGATGATCTGCTGTATGAAGGTATCCATAAACTTCTCCGATTTTTGACCGTCGCGTGAATTAGCCACTTTCGTCAGCCACTTGGTTGACAAGCGCTACCGCCTTGTGAGCTTTGCTAAGTCTTCAAGCAATAAACCTGCCAACATTGAGACGCTGGCAGTTTGGTGGACGCAATTGTAGTCACCGAAAAACCCCTGCTAAGGAGGTCATTGGTATGGGTTTACCCTTGATTTCCTGAAGGATCAGCCTAAGAGTGAATCGATAAGAACGACTAATAAAGGCATTGCGCGCGAAGCCATCCGTGCAGGGAGTCACGAAGCGCCAATAGCCATGATGCCGAACAGCCCCCTACTCCAACCTGAAGTTGAACTCCTGCGTGGCCGTGACCTCACCCCCATCAGCGACACATCTGTACTGCAACATGGCGGCCTTGACGGCGGCATGAAACACACGCGAGCCGGACAAGATCGTGACGTCCAAAATGGTGCCGTCCTTGACATGAATTTGCGCTTTGACCACGCCCTCAATGCCCTCTTGCAGTGCCTTGCGCGGCATCTCTGGTGGCACCTGCGTCGGACAAACCAGGCCTATGCTGGTGCGCTTCGGGCCGGGTGCCCCCACTGGGGATGGCGCCGGCGGCAGCGCTGCGACCACCGCCGGTGCTGTGGGCGCAGGCGCGACCGACGCCACGACGGGCGCCGTACTTGATACCTCGGGCGCGACATCCGATGGCGGCATAGAGGGTGGCGGAGGCGCTTCGCGCTTGAGCACCTCCGGTGGTTTTCTTGTTTCTTTCGGCGCCGGCCTTGGTGGCGGTGGCGGTGGCGGCGTTGAGGGTGAGGGTGGAATGATGACTTCCTGAATCACCACCGCTTCAAGCGGTTTGTTGATGGCGTTCAGCCCCCGGCGCGCCAGCCCTGACACCAATGCGTAAGCCAGCAACACGTGCAACACAATCACAATCAACACCGCCTTGACGCGTCGGGACGGATCCTTGGGCTCAAACCGATCATCCATGTTGAGGGTAGCTACTGGATAAATTGCTCAGCGCCGACCCTTCAGGTCTTTACCACCGAACCCAGCACCACGGCGTGCAGGTCGCTGCTGAAGGCGCGCACCTCGTCCATCACGGCCTTGTTGCGCCGCACCAGCCAGTTGTAGGCCAGCACCGCAGGCACGGCAACCGCCAGACCTATCGCGGTCATGAGCAGCGCCTCGCCCACCGGGCCTGCCACCTTGTCGATGGAAGCCTGGCCAGAAATGCCGATGGCGGTGAGTGCATGGTAAATGCCCCAGACCGTGCCGAACAAGCCGACAAAAGGAGAAATCGATCCAACGGTGGCGAGAAACGCCAGGCCGCCCTGCGTATTGCTTTGAATGCGGTCCACCGCACGCTGGATGCGCATGGCGATCCAGTCGTTGAGTGGAATGTGGCCCATCAGGCCTTCATGTTTTTTGACCGCAGTGGTCGCCGCTTCGGCCATGAATCGAAAAGGGCTATTGGCCTCCAGTGCGGCAGCGCCCTGCTCGACGGTATCGGCCGACCAAAAATCCCGGGCAGCCGCTTTGGCCTGGCGCCCCATCTTGGCTTGCTCCAGCACCTTGACGATCATGATGTACCAACTGCCAACGCTCATGATGAGCAGCAGCAGCAGAACGGTCCTGGCGACTGCATCAGAGGTTTTCCAGAGCGCTTCAAAACCGTAGGGGTTGTCAAGTGCATCCGGCGCTTTCCTGGCGGCGGCAGCGGACGGATCGACGGGCTTCACGTCGGTGATGGCGGGCAGGGCAGCAGGAGCGGCGCTGGAAGCAGCCGCAGCGACTGTCGATTGGGCCTGCACCAAGCCCGGCACCAGCGTTAAGACCAGTCCCAGCGCGCAGGCGCCGGCGGCGATCATTCGACTTGTCTTGATCTGCACAGTGTTTGCTTTGAGAGATATAAAGGATGCAGCATCCCGATCCATGGGTTTGCCCACATCAAAAAAGAAACCATCAGATCAGTATAGATGGCAGCTTCAGGCGGCCGGGATGTCCTCGGCTTCGATCTCGCCATCCATCAGTGCGCGCTCAATTTCATAACGCAAGATGACATGGGCCGGATAAGTCAATTCGTCGGCATCGACCCGAATCAAGCCGGGCTGGACACGGGTGAACAAGGCGGCCAGATTGCCGGCCTCGAAGGCCGCTTGCCGGCCCAGGTGTTCTTGCAGCAGCGGCGCAATCAAGGCCAGAAATTCCGGGCTGCGGCCCAACTGCATTTCAAACGACAGGCTTTGGCTCTCGTGAATGCCCATCGAGCGGGCTTGCCCCACCGGCAAATGAACCCGCTCGCGGTGCAGGTTTTGTTCGTAGCGAGCATGGCCCGTCTCGTGAACAATGCCCATCAGGCTGCGCATGAAATCATCTTCGCTGTAGCGCGTGGTGATGCGCACATCTTCGGCCACGCCGCCGCAAAACGGGTGGGTGGAAACGTCCAGTCGGCCGGCCTCAAAGTCGAATCCCAACAGGCTCATGATCTCAATACCGAGCGCGCGCTGCTGATCCGCCGGAAACGGCCCTTGCGCTCAGCTCATTTTTTCTGCTGTTGCAGGTCCAATGCCCGCAGCTGTTTGAGCTTTTCGGCAATTCGAATCTCCAGTCCGCGCTCGACCGGGCGGTAAAAGCCCGGCGGCGCCATGCCGTCAGGCAGGTAGCGCTCGCCCGCGGCAAAACCGCCCTCTTCGTCATGCGCATAGCGGTAGCCCTTGCCATAGTCCAGCTCCTTCATCAGCCTGGTCGGCGCATTGCGCAGATGCATCGGCACGGGGCGGGTACCGTCTTGCTTCACAAAGGCGCGTGCCGCGTTGAAGGCCTTGTAAACCGCGTTCGATTTGGGGGCCACCGCCAGATAGACGACGCACTGGGCCAGCGCCAACTCTCCCTCGGGGCTGCCCAGGCGCTCGTAGACATCAGCCGCATCCAGCGCCAGACGCAGCGCTCGCGGGTCGGCCAGGCCGATATCTTCACTGGCCATGCGGATCAGGCGGCGCGCCAGGTAACGCGGCTCAGCGCCGCCATCGAGCATGCGCACCAGCCAGTACAACGCGGCATCCGGGTTCGAGCCGCGTACCGATTTGTGCAGCGCGCTGATGGTGTCGTAAAACTGCTCGCCGCCTTTGTCGTAGCGGCGCATGCGCTCGCCCAGCACCTTCTGCAACCACGGGTCAGTAATTTCGCTCACACGTTCTTGTGTTGCGGCGACAGACAACATCTCCAGCGTGTTAAGCAAGCGCCGTGCATCGCCGTCAGCAAAGCCAACGAGACGCTCAGACGCTGCTTTTTCTATAGCTGGTAGCGCTTGCAGGGCGAGGGCTCTGGCTATGATTTGTTCAAGGTCTTGTGGCGCCAGGGGTTGCAGCACATAGACCGCGGCGCGCGACAGCAAGGCGGAGTTGACTTCAAACGAGGGGTTCTCGGTAGTGGCGCCGATGAAGGTGAACAAGCCGCTCTCCACGTGCGCCAGAAACGCGTCTTGCTGGCTTTTGTTGAAGCGGTGCACCTCGTCGACGAACACAATCGTGCGCCGACCTTGCCCTTGCGCCACCTGGGCCTGCTCCACCGCCTCGCGAATGTCCTTGACGCCCCCGAGCACGGCGCTGATGGTGATGAACTGGGCGTCAAATGCATCCGCCATCAAGCGCGCAATCGTGGTTTTGCCGGTGCCCGGCGGCCCCCACAAAATGCAACTGTGCGGCTGGCCGGACTCGAACGCAATGCGCAGCGCCATGCCCTCGCCCAGCAGCTGCTGTTGGCCAATGACTTCGGCCAGCGTGCGGGGGCGCAGGCGCTCGGCCAAGGGCACGTGCGAGCTGGCCTTGCTGTCAGCGTCAGGCGTCAAAGTGGCCTCCCTCACCGCTTCACTGCCGGATCAGGTCTGCCCCGGCCGGGGGTTTGAACTGAAAGCTGTTCCCCGGCAGAGCCGGGTTGACTTCAAACCGACTGAAGCTCAACACCGAACGCTGGCCAAAGCTGTCGAGGATCTCCAGCGCCGCGAGTTCGGCCGTCTGCTCGCCCGCGCGAAAGCCGACGCGCACGGACTGTAACTGGCCGTCTTTGGATTTCGGCGTCGCAGCCGCCCACTGCAAGCCATCTTTGTCAGGCGCATCGGCCAGGGTGAAATCAGCCTGCAAAGCACGCAAATCAGGTGCAGCGGCAATCAGCGCAGCAGGGGTGGAGCCCAGCACCTTCGACTGCTGGCGCGCGGTCACCTGGTTCAGGTCCACGTCATACAGCCACAGGGTCTGGCCGTCAGCAACGATGTTTTGCTCGAACGGCTTTTTGTAAACAAACTTGAAACGGTTGGGCCGGGAGAATTCGAAAGTGCCGCTGGACGTTTTAACGCGCGGCGCTTGGCCAGCTTTGGCCGGCGCAGTCACCACCTGGGTGAAGTCGGCCCGGCCGGTGTTCACGGTTTTCACAAACACTTCAAGGCTTTTCAGGCCGCCAGCCCCCGCCATTCCTGCGTAAGCAGCTATACAAATAGTAGCAAAATATTTCATCGAAACCTTTTAAAAATTCGCAGTTGGGTCCAGGCGAACTGGCTAAGTTCCCACCGGGTCAATCCGCTCGTACCGGCACCAGAATTTCGCGCTGACCGCTGCCGCTCATGGAACTCACCAGGCCGGCATGTTCCATGTCTTCCACCAGCCGGGCCGCGCGGTTGTAGCCGATCTTGAGATGGCGCTGCACCAGCGAAATGCTGGCCTTGCGGTTCTTCAAGACGACCTCGACCGCCTGGTCATACATCGGGTCTTTTTCGCCGCCGCCGTTGCCACCCTCGCCCATCAAGTCACCCACACTGTCGTCGGTGCCACCTTCGAGCACGCCTTCAATGTAGTTCGGCTCGCCCTGCGATTTGAGGTAGCTCACCACCCGGTGCACCTCTTCATCGCTGACAAAGGCACCATGCACGCGCGTCGGCAGGCCGCTGCCGGGCATGTAGAGCATGTCGCCCAAGCCCAGCAGGGCTTCGGCGCCCATCTGGTCCAGGATGGTTCGACTGTCGATCTTGCTGCTGACCTTGAATGAAATACGGGTCGGAATATTGGCCTTGATCAGGCCGGTGATCACATCCACGCTCGGGCGCTGCGTGGCCAGAATCAGGTGGATGCCCGCGGCGCGCGCTTTCTGCGCCAGGCGGGCAATCAGCTCTTCAATCTTCTTGCCGATCACCATCATCAAATCGGCCAGCTCGTCGATGACCACCACGATGTGCGGCAGGCGCTCCAGCGGCTCGGGCGCGTCCGGCGTTAGGCTGAACGGGTTGCCGATGTGCTCGCCGCGCGCCTTGGCCTCGTCAATCTTGGCGTTGTAACCGGCCAGATTGCGCACCCCCAATTTGCTCAGCAGCTTGTAACGGCGCTCCATCTCGCCCACGCACCAGGTCAGGCCGTAGGCCGCCTGTTTCATGTCGGTCACCACCGGCGCCAGCAAATGCGGAATGCCCTCGTACACCGACATTTCCAGCATCTTCGGGTCAATCATCAGCAGCCGCACGTCGCGCGCCTCGGCCTTGTACAGCAGGCTCAAAATCATGGCGTTGATGCCCACCGATTTGCCCGAGCCCGTGGTGCCCGCCACCAGCACGTGCGGCATCTTGGCCAGGTCCACCACCACCGGGTTGCCAACAATGTCCTTGCCCAGACCCATGGTGAGCATGGACTTGGCCTCGTGGTAGATTTGCGAACCCAAAATCTCGGACAGCTTGATCGACTGGCGCTTGGCATTGGGCAACTCCAGCGCCATGTAGTTTTTGCCCGGAATCGTCTCCACCACGCGAATCGACACCAGGCTTAAAGAGCGTGCCAGGTCTTTGGCCAGCCCGACAATTTGAGAGCCCTTGACGCCAGTGGCGGGTTCGATCTCATAGCGCGTGATGACCGGGCCGGGTTGGGCCAGCACCACCCGCACCTCGACGCCAAAATCCTTGAGTTTTTTCTCGATCATGCGGCTGGTCATCTCCAGCGTCTCGGGCGCGACTGTCTCTTGCCGCACCAGCGCGTCGTCGAGCAAATCGACCTGTGGCAGCTTGCTGTCAGGCAGTTCGGAAAACAAGGCTTTTTGCCGCTCTTTCACAACCCGCGCGCTTTTGGGCACATCCACCAGCAGCGGCTCAATCAGGACCGGACGCGGGTGCTGAACCGTGCTGTCCTGGCGTTCCTCAATGACCACCTCTTCCCGCGCACGGGCCGCCTGTTGGCCCATTGCCACATCCTGCGCCACTTCGCGCTGCTCACGCCGTGCTTCAACCTGAGAATACAGCCAGGCACCCAGCCGCTCCGCCACCTGGCCCCAGGAAAAATGAAACACGCGCGCCGTCCCCAGCACACCCAGAGCAATTGCCACCAAAGCAGAGCCGACAGAGCCCAGCCACTGAACACTCCACGGTCCGACAAGATAGCCCAGGATGCCACCGCCATTCCCCGGCAGACGAGCTTCCAGGCTGTACAGGTACGACCACTCCAGGCTGGCGCTGGCACACAGCAACAGTGCCAGCGCGCACCAGAAGGCGGTGCGACTGGACGCCAACCGGGCGATCAGCGAGTTTGACGATGTAGCCGGCTCAGCCTGGCCGCTGAGCAGATCACGCCCGCGCAACCAACGGGCCAGCCCGGCGAGCCAGGTGCGCACCGCCGCCGCCACACACCACCAGACTGAAAACCCAAAGACGTAATAGCTGCCATCGGCCAGCCAGGCCCCCAAGCGCCCGGCCCGGTTCAGCACCGGTGCGCCACTGCCCGAGGTCGACCAGGCCGCATCCTGCGCGGAATAGGTCAACAGCGCGACCAGCCAAAGCAGCAACAGCAGCAAACCAAGCAGCAGGCCCAGTTCATCGGCGAAACGCCGCCAGCCGGAAGCAACAGGCGCCACCGAAGAGCGCGGAGAATTCAAGGTATTTAGAGAATAAGTCATACTATCCCGCACTGTACACGGCACATTCGATTCTTCTGAAAAGGTTTACACAATGTCAACAACAACCCATGCAAAAGTTCTGATCCTGGGCTCCGGCCCCGCAGGCTACACCGCCGCCATCTATGCAGCCCGCGCCAACCTGAAGCCGCTGCTGATCACAGGCATCGCCCAGGGCGGCCAACTGATGACCACCACCGAGGTCGACAACTGGCCCGCCGACGTCGACGGTGTGCAGGGGCCCGACCTGATGCAGCGCTTTCTGGCGCATGCCGAACGCTTCAAGACCGATATCGTGTTTGACCACATCAACACGGTTGATTTCTCAAAGCGCCCCTTCACCCTGAAAGGCGACAGTGGCGAGTACACCTGTGACGCGCTGGTCCTGGCCACCGGTGCCTCCGCCCAATACCTGGGCTTGGCGTCCGAGACCGCGTTCATGGGGCGCGGCGTATCGGGCTGCGCCACCTGCGACGGTTTTTTCTACCGCGACCAGGACGTTTGCGTGGTGGGCGGCGGCAACACCGCGGTTGAAGAGGCCCTGTACCTGTCCAATATTGCCAGCAAGGTGTATTTGATCCACCGCCGTGACAAGTTCCGCGCCGAGCCGATCCTGATCGACAAGCTGATGGACAAGGTTGGGAGTGGCAAGATTGTCCTCAAGACTTCCAACACCCTCGATGAAGTGCTGGGCGATGCCAGCGGCGTGACCGGCGTGCGGCTGAAAAACGCCAGCACCGGCAGCACCGAAGAGCTGCGTTTGCAGGGCTGCTTTATTGCCATTGGCCACACGCCCAACACCGAGATTTTCAAAGGCCAGCTCGACATGGAGGGTGGCTACATCATCACCCAGGGGGGCAACAAGGGTTTTGCCACCCAGACCAGCGTGCCCGGCATTTTTGCGGCGGGCGACGTCCAGGACCACGTGTACCGGCAGGCGATCACCAGTGCCGGCACCGGTTGCATGGCGGCGCTGGATGCGCAGCGTTTTCTGGAACAGGAATAGATCCGCGGGAGGCGGGCCCGGGTGGCGGCGCAGACCCGGCTATAATCGCAAGCTTTGCTGAACCCGGCCTGTGAAGGCTTGGGGATAGCAATCGGGTTACCGCCACCCTTTTTCTTGGCGAGGTGAGGCTTGAGCGAGACCGGAAGTTGTTGTTAAAGCAGTTTGTTTTAACGATTATTTTTTGATCGACAGTAAAAGCCGTTATAAATATCGGAGTGTCCACATGGCACGCGTATGTGAAGTCACGGGCAAAGGCCCGATGGTGGGAAACAAGGTTTCTCACGCCAACAACAGAACCAAGCGCCGGTTCCTGCCGAACCTGCAATACCGCCGTTTCTGGGTCGAGACCGAAAACCGCTGGATTCGTCTGCGGATCTCCAATGCAGGTCTTCGTTTGATCGACAAAAACGGTATTGATGTTGTGCTCGCAGATCTGCGCGCACGTGGTCAGGCATAAGGAGCAACACCATGGCAACCAAAGGCGGACGCGAAAAAATCAAGCTGGAATCTACAGCTGGCACCGGTCACTTCTACACCACCAGCAAAAACAAGAAAACCATGCCCGAGAAAATGCTGATCAAGAAATTTGATCCCAAAGCTCGCAAGCATGTGGACTACAAGGAAATGAAGCTGAAGTAATTCAGTCTTTCTGACCCACAAAAAAGCCCGCTCTTGGCGGGCTTTTTTGCGTTCTGGGTTTTTCAGGCCTGCGCCGCCCGCAGCCGCAATGAGAACGCCTGCAAAGCCACAATGCCGCTGGCCTCGGCCTGGTGGCACCAGGCTTGCAAATCAGCCGCCAATTGCTCGCGGGTATGGGAACGATTCAGCCACATCTGCCGCAACTCTTCGCGCATCAGCACCATTTTGTCGAGCACCGGCGAGGCCGCCCGGGCCAGGGCCAACTGAGGCAAGGCAGCCGCCGGTACTTTGTCCACATCACGGTGCAGCCAGCGCCTGGCCGCTTTGATGACCGCAGCGTCAGCGCGGCGCGCCTGCAGGGCCTGCAACTCATCCTTGAAGGCACGACGCATGTCCTTGGCGTAACCGGCCATGATTTCATAGCGGTTGGAGATCAGCGCTTCCAGGGTTTTTTCATCCGCTACCGGGCGTATGTCACCCAGCGCCAATTTCGGGGGCGTCTTCTTGACGGTGGCCAAGCCAAGGCGCTGCATCAGGCTGATGTACACCCAGCCAATATCAAACTCGTAGGGCTTGACCGACAGCTTGGCCGAAGTGGGGTAGGTATGGTGGTTGTTGTGCAACTCCTCACCGGCAATCAGGATGCCCCAGGGCGAAATATTGGTGCTGGCATCGGGCACCTCAAAATTGCGGTAACCCCAATAATGCGCCGCGCCATTCACGATGCCCGCCGCCATCACCGGTGTCCAGGCCATCTGCACCGCCCACACGGCCAGACCGGCGGCGCCAAACAAGACCAGATCAATCACCAGCATCAAGCTCACACCCTGCCAGGAGAAGCGGCTGTACAAATTGCGCTCCAGCCAGTCATTGGGCGTGCCATGGCCATAACGCGTCATGGTTTCCTTGTTCGCGGCCTCTTTGCGGTACAACTCATAACCCTGCAGCAGCACGGTTTTGATGCCGTAGACATGCGGACTGTGCGGGTCTTCGGCTTGCTCGCATTTGGCATGGTGCTTGCGGTGAATGGAGGTCCACTCTTTGGTGACCTGGCCCGTGGTCAGCCACAACCAGAATCGGAAAAAATGCGAGGCCACCGGGTGCAAATCAAGCGCACGGTGCGCCTGATGCCGATGCAAGAACACCGTCACGCTGATCATGGTGACGTGGGTCATGGCCAAAGTGAACAACACCATTTGCCACCAACTCAGCGGCCAAAATCCGTGCGCCAGCCAGTCAAGCAAAGTATCCAGGGCAGCCCAATCAGGTAACAACATCCAGCGAGTTTCTCAAGAAAGAATTAATAAAAATCAGGTTCAACTTACGGGTTACCTGCTAACCGCCGATTTTAGGGGAACCCTCTTTTCAGCCGGCCTTTTTGGGAGTCAATGGGCTATGAACCCGTAAGGTTGATCGCCAGTCGCCCAGCGGCCAAGCCGTCACAGCTCAAACTTTCTGCCAAACCGCCGCAAAGAAACCATCGGTGTGATGGCGGTGCGGCCACAAACGCAGATAACGCTGACCCGTTTCGCCGCCGCTGCAGAGCTTGGCCGCGTCTGCCACCTTCAAGCCCGACAGCACTTCACCCGCCTCCAGCGGCGCAAAGTCCGGATTGGCCTCAGAAAACGCCTGTGCAATCGCCTCGTTTTCTTGCACCAGCATGCTACAGGTGGCGTACACCAGGCGGCCGCCCGGTTTCAGCAGCCGCGCCGCGCTTTGCAGAATGGCGGCCTGGGTCACGGCCAGCTCGGCCACCAAACCCAGGCTTTGGCGCCATTTAAGGTCAGGGTTGCGCCTCAAGGTGCCCAGCCCCGAGCACGGCGCATCGACCAGCACGCGGTCGATCTTGCCTGCGAGGCGCTTGACGCGATCATCGCGCTCATGGGCGATGGCCGCCGGATGCACATTGGACAAGCCACTGCGCGCCAAACGCGGCTTGAGCGCATCGAGCCGGTGCGGCGAGGTATCAAAAGCATACAAACGACCGGTGCTGCGCATGCAGGCACCAATGGCCAGGGTTTTGCCGCCGGCGCCGGCACAAAAATCGACCACCATCTCGCCGCGCTTGGCGTCGAGCAGCATGGCCAGCAGTTGCGAGCCTTCGTCCTGCACTTCAAACGCACCTTTGATGAACCCATCGAGCTTGTTCAAGGTCGGTTTGCCGGCAATGCGCAGACCCCAGGGGGAATAAGGCGTGTTGACGGCCTTGATGCCCGCCTGGGCCAGCTCTTTTTGCACGTCGGCGCGCTTGGCGTTCAGCGCGTTGACGCGCAGATCGAGCCCCGCCCCCAGGTTCAGACTCTCGGCCAGCGGCCAGAATTCATCGCCCAACTGGTCTTTCAGCGGCTGCACCAGCCACTCGGGCAGGTTGTGGCGGTGGCGTTCCATCAAGTCGGCCACATTGATTTTTTCGCACTGATCAAGCCAATTTTTCTCCTGGTCGGTCAAAGCGCTGCGCAGAAAATCGCCGGGGCCGTAGAACCCCAGAATCGCCAGCCGCCGCTCTTTGGGGCCGCTGCCGGAGGGCGCGAAGTGGTCAAACAGCAGTTTTTTACGCAGAACGGTATAAACCGTGCCCGACAGGGTGGCGCGTTCGCGCGGCCCGAGACCCCGGTTGTCGCGAAAAAATTTCGCCACGATGGCGTCGGTGGGATGGTCAAATTTGAGACTGAGCCGAACCAATTCGGAACAGACGTCGAGGAGAGCTTTAGGATGCATAGCGCTGGATTGTCCCATGCCTGCCCCATCTCATCACCCGCTCCTCCGCCAGACGCGCCTGAGTCGGCTACTGGTTCCAACAAGCCACCCAGCCGTAGGACAAGAGCTGGTTTTACACGACTTCACCGTGGGGAAACAAAAACCGGGTCCGCTTCCTGCACAATGTGCCTTTACACCGCGCCCTGGGTTGCAAGCACCGATGACATCAACAATCTATGAAGCTTCTGGGTCTCGCCGGGGCTGCTCAAGCACCTTGGCACTTGCCGTATTTCCCTTGTTCATCCTGAGCGGTTGTGCGTCCTGGTCTGCCAAGACCACGGATACACCGGCTGTTGACGTGCCCACGCATTGGTCGACGACCGTGTCGCCCAACAACGCGCAAGCGCCCGCAACTTCACTTGCGCAGTGGTGGCAGAGATTCAACGATCCGCTGCTCAGCACCCTGGTGACGCAGGCTTTGCAGGCCAACACCAGCATCCTGTCGGCGCAGGCCGCGCTGCAGCAGGCACGAGCGCTACGCGACGTGAGAGCCGCCGGCCTGTTGCCGGGTGTGAATGCCTCCGGGTCAGCCGGGCGTAGCAAATCTGGCGATAACAATGCCAGCAACAGTTTTAAAGCCGGGCTGGACGCCAGTTGGGAGCCCGATATTTTTGGTGGCAAACGCAGCGCCCTGAACGCCAGCGAAGCCGACGCCCAAGCCGCCCAGACCACGCTGGCCGATGTGCAGGTGTCCATCGCCGCCGAGGTGGCACTGGCCTACATCCAGTTGCGCGGCCAGCAGGCGCAATTGCTGATTGCCCGCAACAACCTCGCCAGCCAGACAGAAACCCTGCAAATTACCGATTGGCGTGCACAGGCCGGGCTGATCACGTCGCTGGAAGTGGAGCAATCGCGCGCCTCTACCGAGCAAACCCGGGCCCAAATCCCTGCGCTGGAAGCCAGCATCGCCAAGACCCGGCACAGCCTGGCGGTGCTGACCGGTCAGCCGCCTGACTCCCTGCAGGCACTGGTCAACGAGCCGACAGCGGTGCCGCAAGCGGCGCCGGACTTGGCCCTGAGCATTCCGGCGCAAACGCTGCGCCAGCGTCCCGATGTGCGCACCGCAGAACACCGCGTCGGTGCCGCACTGGCACAGGTCTCTGCGGCCGACGCGGCGCGCTATCCCGGGTTTTCCATCGGCGGCTCGCTCGGGCTCAACGCCTTGACACTTGCCGGGCTGGGCAGCGGGGCTACGGTAGCCACCGCCTTGTTGGCCAGCGTCTCGGTGCCGCTGTTTGATGGCGGCGCCGCACGCTCGCAGGTGCTGGCGCAAGAGGCCGCGCTGGAGCAGGCCCGGGTCAACTACCAAGCCGTCGTGTTGACCGCCCTGAAAGATGTCGAAGACGCCCTTGTCGCGCTGAAGGGCGACCGCGCCCGGCTCACCCATCTGCAAGGGGCCGCCACCGCGGCTGGCAACGCGGACCTGATGGCGCAACAGCGCTACAGCAGCGGCCTGATTGACTTCCAGACCGTGTTGCAGACCCAGCGCACGCTGCTCAGTGCGCAAGACAGCGTCGCCAGCACCGAGGCCGACGTCAGCGCCGACCATGTGCGCTTGTACAAGGCGCTGGGGGGCGGCTGGAACTGAGCCCTTGGCGGCACTCTCTCACGCCAGACGCAGCCACTGTTTGAATAAAAAGACGAATTGCCAGACCACACCATGACCATCCCCACCACTCCCAACGCCCCCGCCCCTTCTACGGCCCCGGGCGAAGCTCTTTCAAGTGCCGACCTGCAAACGCTGCTCAAGGAAGGCCCCAAGCGGGTCTGGTGGCGCCGCGCCACGCTCTGGATCATGGTCGGTCTGCTGGTTCTGGCGGGCGTGGGCTACTATTTTTGGCAGGCCAGCGCAAGGCGCAATGCAACACCGGTTTTTGTGACCGAGCCCGCCAACAAAGGCAATCTGACACTCACCGTGGCGGCCAACGGCACGATACAACCCACCCGCTCGGTGAGCATCGGCAGCGAACTCTCAGGCACCGTGCTGCGGGTGCTGGTGGACGTGAATGATCAGGTCAAAAAAGGCCAGGTGCTGGTCGAGCTTGACACCGCCAAGCTGAGCGATCAGGTCGCGCGCTCACGCGCCGCGCTCAGCGCTGCGCGGGCCCAGGTGGCGCAATCGGTGGCCACCGTCAGCGAAGCCCGGGGCAACTTGGGCCGGCTCGAAGAAGTGGCGCGCTTGTCGGGCGGCAAGGTGCCCTCCAAAGCCGAGCTTGATTCCGGCCGCGCCACGCTGGAGCGGGCCCAGGCCGAGGAGTTGAGCGCCCGCGCCAGCGTGGTGCAGGCGCAGGCGACGGTGTCGACCGACGAAACCAACCTATCCAAAGCGTCCATCCGCTCACCCACTGATGGCGTGGTGTTGACCCGCACGGTGGACCCCGGCAATGCCGTCGCGGCCTCACTGCAAGCCGTCACCTTGTTCACGGTGGCCGAAGACCTGCGCAAACTCCGGCTGCAAGTCAACGTGGACGAGGCCGATGTCGGCAGCGTCAAAGTCGGGCAGAAAGCCCGCTTTACCGTCAGCGCCTACCCGGCGCGCAACTACCCTGCCACCATCACCCGCGTGGCGTTTGGCAGCACCATCACAGAGAACGTGGTGACCTACATCACCTATATGGAGGTTGACAACAAGGATCTGAGCTTGCGCCCTGGCATGACGGCCTCCGCCACCATCACCTCGACCGAGCGCAACGACGTACTGCTGGTGCCCAACACGGCGCTGCGCTTCTCGCCGTCCGTCAACGGCGGTGCCGCCGGTGCCGCCAAGAGCGGCGGCATCATGTCGAGCCTGATGCCGCGCATGCCACGCACCGGCGCCCGCAAGTCGGCCGGTGGCAACGGTCCGTCAAAACAAGTGTGGGTGCTGCGTGACGGTGCGGCCGTGACCGTGAACGTGAAGACCGGCATCAGCGACGGCCGCATGACCGAGATCATCGGCGGCGATTTGCAGCCCGGCATGCTGGTCATCACCGACCAGCGCACGGCGAGTGCCAAGCCATGAGTGAGACCCCGCTGATTGAACTCAAAGGGGTCACCAAGGTCTATGGTCAGGGCGCCACGGCGCTGCAAGCCCTCAAGGGGGTTGATCTGACGATTCAAGCCGGCGATTTTGTCGCCATCATGGGCCCCAGCGGCTCGGGCAAGTCCACCGCCATGAACATGCTGGGTTGTCTGGACTCACCCACCACGGGCGAGTATTTGTTCAACGGTGTGCACGTCGAAACCCTGTCGCGCGACCAGCGCGCGCTCTTGCGCCGGCGCTTTCTGGGCTTTGTATTTCAGGGCTTCAACCTGCTGGCACGCACCACCGCGCAAGAAAACGTGGAACTGCCCCTGCTGTACCGGGGCGAATCCACCAAAGCGCGCCATGCCGCTGCGACCAGAGCCCTGGCCTCCGTGGGCTTGGCCGGCTGGGAGCACCACACGCCCGCCGAGCTGTCGGGCGGCCAGCAGCAGCGCGTGGCCATCGCGCGCGCCATCGTCACCGAGCCCGCCGTGCTGCTGGCCGACGAGCCCACCGGCAATCTCGACACCCAGCGCAGCCGCGAGATCATGGAACTGCTCTGGGGCCTGAACGTGGAGCACGGCATCACGGTGCTGATGGTCACGCACGAAGCCGAAATGGCCGCCTACGCCAAGCGCATCGTGCATTTTGTTGACGGCGTGGTCGACAACGACACACGCAATCCACACCCGGCCGGCCTGCATGAAGCCGCCGTCGCGCCTGTCGCACCAGCGAAACTGGAAACTGCCTGATGCTGCTCAACACCCTGCTGCTCGCCCTGCGCTCGATCCGGCGCAACCTGTTGCGCTCATTTCTGACCATTTTGGGCATTGTGATTGGCGTCAGCGCCGTCATCACCATGGTCACCCTGGGCAACGGGGCCACGCTGGCGATCCAGAATCAAATTTCCGGCTTGGGCACCAACCTGCTCCAGGTGCGCCCCGGCCAACGCATGATGGGGGGCGGTGGCGGTGGCGCCCCGTCCTTCAAGGAAGTGGACGCCGAAGCCATCGCCAGCCAGATCGGCGGCATTGCCGCCGTCGCACCCGAGGCCCGCGCCGGCGGCACCCTGGTTGCCAACGGCCGTAACTGGACCAGCAGCTTCATCGGCAGCAGCAACAACTGGCTGATCACGGGCAACTGGAAGATCGCTGACGGGCGCGAGTTTTCCAACGACGAGTTGATGGCCGGTGCCGCCGTCTGCATGATTGGTGAGACGGTGCGACGCGAGCTGTTTGGTAGCCGGCCCGTGCTGGGCGAGCAACTGCGCGTCAAGCAAATGTCTTGCAGCATCGTCGGCCTGCTGGCCTCCAAGGGCCAGGGTGCCTTTGGCAACGACCAGGACGACGTGGTGCTGCTGCCCCTCAAAACGCTGCAGCGCCGCATCACCGGCAACACCCGCGTCAACACCTTGCTGGTGTCGATGACGGACGGCAGCGACCCCGAGCGCGTCAAGGCCGGCATCACCCAGCTGCTGCGCGAGCGGCGCAAGCTGGCCCAAAGTGATGAGGACAACTTCAATGTGCTCGACACCAAGCAACTGGCCGACACCCTGTCGGGCACCACCAAGGTGCTGACCACGCTCTTGGGCGCGGTGGCCGCCGTGAGCTTGCTGGTGGGCGGCATTGGCATCATGAACATCATGCTGGTGAGCGTGACCGAGCGCACCCGCGAGATCGGCCTGCGCCTGGCCATTGGCGCCATGGAGCGCGAAGTGTTGCTGCAGTTTCTGATTGAAGCCGTGGTGCTGGCCGCGCTCGGCGGCTTGATTGGCATCGTGCTGGCCACCGGTGCGTCGATCGTGCTGGCGGGCGTGATGGATGTGCCCTATGTCTTTAACCCGATGGTGAACCTGGTGTCGTTTTTGTTCTCGGCCGGTATTGGCGTGTTATTCGGTTACTTTCCGGCGCGCCGGGCGGCCCGACTGGATCCGATTGAGGCGCTGCGGCACGAATAAAAAAGATAGCTGCTCACGCTTATTCCGCGGGGGCTGGAGGCTGATTTGGCTTAAAGTTTTTAGCTACGCGGCGGCACGTGCCCGTGATGCCCTTTAAGGCAGATTTCGATCCGCCCGGCCATGTGAAGCCGTCCTGCAGCATGGAAAGAAGATTCTGGAATCAGCTCACTTACTGGGCAACTGGCGCAACAGGGGCCGCCTTCTTCACGGCGCGGGCCTTATGAGCCTTCTTGACAGTGTGTTTCTTGACAGCAGCCTTCTTCACTTTGGGCGTGGTCTTCACAACGGGAGCCGTCGCACCAGCATCATTCGCGGCAGCAGGGGCTTGCGCAAACGAAGTTCGTTCACTTCATCAACTTAACATCGCCCCACTGTACTTCCTCCTTGCTGCGTCCGGCGTTCCTACGCCCAACCACTCCTACCCAGCGGCAGTCGGTTGTGCGACAGTACACTTAAGCAAGCCAAATTTTCTGCGCCCACCGGGCTTTTGATAAGCGCGCACATCGGCTGATCCTTAACCCAATCGTTGGAAGTCCTGTCCGGATGGCAAGCAGGTCATAAAAATAACCAAGACCATTGCAACTTAACTTTTCAAAAAATGAAACTTCAAAAACTATCAATCGCAGTTTGATCATCCATCCTTCTGGCGGCGTGTGGTGGTGGTGGCGGTGACGGAGGGTCAAACATAGCAGTGCCCTCGGCAGAGGGTGTTTACGGCGGCACGCTGACGGGCAGCACGAGCCCGGCGTTCAACATGCTTGTTCTTGAAAACGGCGACTTCTGGGCCCTCTATGGCACGCAGTCAAGCACAGCGTTTGGTGTCGCTGGTTTTATTCAAGGGTCAGGAACGTCAAATAGCGGCAGCTTTACATCCGCAAATACAAAAGATTTTGGATATGCTCCCGCACGGGCTGGAACAGCAACAGCCACTTATGACGCAACAGCAAAGACAATCTCGGGTACAGCCATTACAGGAACCAGCGCAGTCGGGTTCAGTGGTGGACCTATCGTTGGCTCTCTTTACAACTACAACACGGCGGCATCGTTAACAACTGTCACTGGCTCATGGTCAACAACCAGTGTGACGGGCGAAGGCGTTGCAGTAACGGTTGCAGCATCTGGTACCTTCACCGCGGCTTCCACCCTTGGATGCAATTTCAGCGGAACAATCACGCCGCGGGCCTCAGGCAAAAATGTGTTTGACGTCGCCATGACGTTTGGCGCCGCGCCTTGCGCACTTGCGGGCCAATCTGCGACAGGTATTGCACTTGCCTATCCGATTGCCAACGGCAAAACAGAACTATTGGTTGCAGCCGTTGAAGGGACACGTTCATATGGCGCAGCAGTGTTTGGATCTCGTTGATAAAAAGCCATTGCCGACTAAGCCCGGAGGGGCAATCAGGGTCCGATTGTTTTGCATCTGAATCAGATAGTCCTTCTCGAACCGAATAGAGCGGCCACGTGCCGCTTTATTTACGCAAAATCAGGCTGTCGCTAGCGGTGCACTTCGCACATCTGTTTCTCGGTCAACGAACGGGAGTCAATGCTTCAAATCGCGGTAGAAAATCTCGTGCGACCCAATCGCCAAAAGCACCCACTTGGTCTCGTCCCGCTGGTAGGCCCGCAAAAACAATTGATTCACGCTCCCTCGCGCATGGGCACCAGAAACAATTCAATAAAAAGCCCGTCTTCCAGTCAGCAGAAGAAGTCAGGCGACACAGGCAACCTAAGATAGCCCCTTTTGCAATTCACCCGGAAGCTTTTTCAACGCCCTGGATTCAAGGCAGATCCCGTGATGGTCCATCAATCAATCCCTATGTTCCAAGAGACGCCCTCATGTTGAGCCGGTTTGGCATTCTGGTCATGCATCTGCTGGGGCGTTTGCCGCTGGCGTGGGTGCGGGCGCTGGGCTACGGCCTGGGTTGGACGCTGTATTTTCTGGCGCTGCCACGGCGGCGGGTGGCCCAGACCAACTTGCGTTTGTGTTTTCCCGATCAGACTGCAACGCAAATCCGGGCGCTGGCGCGCCGCACTTTTGTCCATTTTGCCCAGGCCTGGCTGGACCGGGGCTGGCTTTGGCATGGAACGCCGGAAGTGACACGCCGGCGCCTGACCCTGACGGGCGCGGTTAGTGAACTGCACAGCAATGAACCGGTGGTTATTTTTGCACCTCATTTTGTGGGCCTGGATGCGGGTTGGACCGCGCTGACCCAGCAGTTGCCACGGCAATTCACCACGATTTATACCAATCAGGCCAACAAAATTCTGGACGCCTGGATTTTGGCTGGCCGCCGGCGTTTTGGGTCTGCCAGACTGTTTGGACGGATCGATGGCGTGAAAACCATCGTGGCGGCGTTGCGCTCGGGCGATCCGCTGTATTTGTTGCCTGACATGAACTTTGGCGTGGAAGACTCCATTTTTGTCCCGTTCTACGGCGTTTCAGCCGCAACAGTGCCCTCCTTGGCGCGCTTTGCCAGGCTGGGCCGCGCCAAGGTGGTGCCGGTGGTGACCCGCATGACGCACCAGGGCTACGAGGTTGAAGTGATGCCGGCTTGGCCGGGCTTTCCATCCGACGATGCGCTCGCTGATACGGCGCTCATGAACCAACGGTTGCAGTCTTACATAGACAGCATGCCGGACCAGTATTTCTGGGTGCACAAGCGCTTCAAGGACCGCCCGCCGGGCACCCCGGCAGTCTACTGATATTTATATGATTTAGGCCTCTAGACCCCGTCCAATAGGCGTGAGTAGCTATTATTTTTATAGCGCATTTGATCGCAAAAAGTCGCCAATCAGTTGCGCGACCAACAGGGGCTGTTCATGCACGATCCAGTGTGTGGCGTCGGCTACGGTTTTGATCGTCAGCGGGTCAACATAGTCGCCGAGCCCATCGAGCAATATGGGCGGCAGCGCGGTATCGCCCAGTCCCCAGATCACCAGCGTGGGCAGCGTCACGGTCAACATAGACTGCGGCAGCTCGACTGCGGCAGCGGCGGGGTCATCGGCTCGGGGCGGGCGCAGCGGTGAGGCCCGGTACAGGTTGCAGCCGCCGGTCAGCCCGGCGTCCCAGACCTCGCGGTACTGCGCCTTGACTTCTTCAGTGAGCCAGGCAGCAGGGTGCGAGCCAAACCTGTCGGTCAGGAAGTGCCAGAGTCGGCGGTAGTCGTCCTGGGCCAGCAATTCTTCTGCGTCCGGGCGAATGAGAAAGTTCATGTAGGCGCTGGCGGCCTGTTGCGCCGGGTTGTTTTTGAGCTCACGCAAAAACGTGCCTGGATGGGGGGAGTTGATGATGACCAACTGGCGGATCAGATCGGGCAACTGGTTGGCCAGATTCCACGCCACCGCACCGCCCCAGTCATGCGCCACCAGCGCGGCGAGCTGGCCGCCCTGCTCTGCCGCCTCGATCGCAATCAGGGCAGCGATGTCTTGCACCAGGTGTTTGGGGCGGTAAGCGCTGACGTCTGCCGGTGCGCTGGAGTGCTCGAAGCCACGCAGATTGGGCGCCACACAGCGGTAGCCACCGTTCTCGGCGCGAGAGAAATAGGCCAGCAAAAAGTCCCACACAAAAGCGGCTTCAGGGAAACCATGCAGGAACATGAGAACGGGCCGCCCCCGGTCGCCGGCGGCCCGGCAACTCAGGGTGATGTCATGCGGCAAACGCCGGGAGTCAATCTCGATCATGATGAAGTCGGCCCGATAAAGTCAAAACGGGTGTGAGACTACGACGCCGGACGGTCTGGTGCAGTCGCATCTGGGACCGCACTTGATGAGGCCATCGCCTCCTTGTCTGATCAGGCGGCGCCGTCCGCGGGATGCGCCCACTGCCACAAGAGCGTGGCCACGTCATCAATGCCCTGGCGCTTGGTGGCCGAAAATAGCCGCACTTCACCGCCACCGGCCTGCAGCTTCATGATGGACAGGGCTTTGGTTTGCTCGGTGCGCGTCAGTTTGTCGGCTTTGGTGAGGACC
>Ga0209343_10001168_pt1 | contig 36067 bp, 36 predicted proteins | sample RifCSPlowO2_02_FD_184026 | JGI IMG/M metagenome (GOLD analysis project Ga0209343, IMG submission 184026) | Groundwater microbial communities from Rifle, Colorado - Rifle CSP2_plank lowO2_0.2 (SPAdes) (version 2) | ecosystem: Environmental > Aquatic > Deep subsurface > Groundwater | place...
CGCCCTGGCCATCATCGTCTCCACCTTCGCCACCCAGCTGCACTTCGTCCTCACCCAGCCGTTTAGCGCGCTGGCGCAACCCCTTGAGGTCTACGCCTATGCCGCTGCAATGGCGCTGTTCTCCACGGTGTTGCCGGTGTTCTGGCAGTCGGCCGCCGTGCAGCGCATCGGTGCTGCACGCACCGTGCTGATCGGCACACTGGGGCCGATGCTGACGATCTTCTTCGCCTGGTTGCTGCTGACCGAACCGGTTTCCATCGCCCAACTGCTGGGCGCCGGCTTGGTTCTGGCGGGCGTGCTGCTGGTCTCGCGACGTCCGCGTCCAAGGCGGCACGAGCAGCAGAGCGCCGAGAAACCTACGGGTGAAACAAACAGACCCGCAAAATAACGGCCTTGCGACGCTATCCAAGGGCATGCAAAGACCTTTAGACTGTACGCATAAACAGTGGTCTAGCGACCACATTCGCATATGGGCATGTGAGGTGCTGAATGGCCGTCGAAGTGGTATACCGCAGCAGCCGAGATCTGGAGCGTTTGTTCATGGATAAAGCCGAAGCTGATCGTCATGACAAGATGCTGGAACTGGCCGAGTTGCTCACCGAGGTGCTGCACAAGGCCGTGCCGTCACTGAGCGAGCAACAGGGCGAGGAAGTGGGCATCTACATGGCCAAGCATCGCGAAGTCTTTGCCCGCGCCTTCAAGAGCCAGGCCGACGCCCTCAGCGAGCTGATCAACCCCGCCGAAGCCGCCAGCTAAACACTCGGATCAAGCCCCCCCAAAGCCCCGTCTGCGTATGCAGGCGGGGCTTTTTTCATGATGATGTACCTGTTAGGTCTTGTGCACCTGACGACTACCGGTTTCGCCCTTACGGCGAGTTACTTTCTCTTTGCTTGCGCGAAAGAGAAAGTAACCAAAGAGAAAGCGCACCCGGCATCCGGGTTTCGCTGCGCGAAACTTCCCTCACTCCGGCACTGTTCCGAGGGTCGTCACGGTGGGCCATCCCTGGCCCATCGTTCCTCATTTGGCATCCATGCCAAATGCCCCTCTACACAGCACCTGCGCTCGGCCTCCTGACGGGACCGGGGGACCGAGGCGCCTGCGAAATCAGTGGGAGCGGTCTTGACCGCGAAGCCTTTGATCGCTCGTCAGTTCGTCGGCTGGGGAGGAGCGCCGCAACGAAGCCCAAAGCCAACCGCCGAAAGTGTGCGGGCTTGCAGCACTCAACTGCTACAAAGCCCTTCCCATCAGCCCTCCGGCTGCTCCAGAGCCTGCACCAGCGCCTGCATAAAGCGTGCGGCCTCACCGCCGGTGGCGACGCGGTGGTCGAAGGTCAGGGACAACGGCAATATCGGGTGGATCACCGCCTGCCCCTGCCAGGCCACCACCTCGTCGCGAATGCCACCGGAGCCGATGATTGCCACTTGCGGCGGCATGACGATGGGGTTGGCGTAGCGGCCAAACAAGGTGCCGAAGTTCGACAGGGTAATGGTCGCGCCCATCATTTCCTGCGGTGGGATGGAACGCGCCTTAACATCCGCCCGTAGCCGCGCCATACCTTCCTTGAGCTGCTCGGTGCTGCGCTCACCGACATTGCGCAGCACCGGCACGAATAGCCCATCGGGGGTGTCCACGGCAATCCCCAGGTCCAGATGACTGTGCAGTTTGAGCGACTGGCTCTTGCTGTCGAACCAGGCATTCAGCAGCGGCTCGGCCTTACAGGCCACCGCGATGGCTTTGCCTAGGCGCAGCAGCGGGTCGCGGGCGCTGCCCCAGCGGTGCAGATCGACATCGCCATACAGGGTCACCGGCACCACTTCGGCATGGGAGCGGGCCATATTGATCGCCATGCTGCGGCGCACGCCGCGCAGTTTCTCGCCGCCGAACTTGTCTTCGGCCTGACGGGCGGCGGTCTCGACATCGGCGGCGGTCAGTTGCCCCGCCGCACCGGAGCCGTGCAGGCTTGCCAGGTCAACCCCCAGTTGCCGCGCCATCTGCCGCACTGCCGGGGTCGCGCGCGGGCCCAGATGGGCGCGGGTAGACGGCGCCGCACCGATACAGAACTGGTCTTCCTGGCTGTCGTTGCCGCTTTCCAGGCGCCCGACCACCGTGCCGGTTTCTTCGCCTTCGTAAGCCAGCAAGGGCTCGCCGACATGCAGCAGGCTGCCGCCCGTGCCAAAGAGTTGCGCCACCACGCCGTCATAGGGCGCGGGAATATCGACGATGGCTTTGGCGGTTTCCACCGACACCAGCAACTGGTCGGCCTTGACCGTGTCGCCGGCCTTGACATGCCACTCGACAATCTCGGCTTCCTGCAGGCCTTCGCCCAGGTCGGGCAGTTTGAAGTATTTCATCGCAAGCCCTCCTCAGGCGTAGTTCAGGGTGCTGTCGCAGGCTGCCAGGATGTCCTCGACGGCCGGAATATACAGTTGCTCCAGGCGGTACAGCGGCGGCGGAATATCCGGCGCGGTCACCCGCACGATCGGCGCCTGCAAATCGAGCAAGGCGCGCTCATAGAGGCTGGCGGCAATCTCCGCACCGACCCCGCAGGAGCGCGGCGCCTCGTGGATGATCACCGCCCGGCCGGTCTTGCGCACCGAGGCCTCCAGGGTGTCGAGGTCCAACGGCTTGATACAGGCCACATCGATCACCTCCACGGAAACGCCGCGCTGCTCAAGCTGGGCGGCGGCCTGCAGGGTTTCATGCACGCTGCCGCCCCAACTGATCAGGGTGATGTCCTGGCCTTCACGCAGGGTGAAGCAGCTATCCAGGGGCAAGCGCCGGCCGTCATCGACCACCACTTGCGGGTTCATCCGATACAAACGTGTGGGTTCGAGAAAGATCACCGGGTCCGGGTCATCAATCGCCGCCAGCAGCAAACCGTAGGCGCGGGCCGGCGATGAGGGCACCAGCACCCGCAGCCCAGGAATATGAGCAAACAGCGCTTCGGTGCTTTCGCTGTGGTGCTCCGGCGCGCGGATGCCGGCGCCCATCGGGCTGCGTACCACCAGCGGACAACTGAGGCGCCCACGGGTGCGGTTGCGCAAGCGGCTGGCGTGGGACACCAGGTGTTCCATGGCGGCGTAGATAAAGCCGAGGAACTGGATTTCCATCACCGGCTTCAGGCCCTGGGCCGCCATGCCCACCGAGACGCCGGCGATCATGGCTTCGGCCAGCGGCGTATCCAGCACGCGCTTGAAACCGAAGCGCTCGCGCAGGCCCTGGGTGGCGCGAAATACCCCGCCGTTGACGCCGATGTCCTCGCCGAGCATGACCACATTGGCGTCCTCAAGCATGGCCCGGTGCAGGGCCAGGTTGACCGCTTCCAGTAGGGTGATTTTCTTCTGCTCAGTCATGGCGGCCTCCGTTCAACTGGCGGGCGGCGCGGGCCTGCAACAGCTCGCGCTGATCGGCCAGGGCGGCGGGCCACTGCGCATAGACATAGTCCATGGCCGATTCGGCCGGCTGCTGGCCGATCGCTTCATAGGCCAGCACCGCCGCTTGCAACTGCGCCTGGCAGTCGGCTATCAGGGCTTGTTCGCGGCTTTCGTCCCATTGCCCCTGGGCCACCAGATAGGCCTGCAGACGTTTGATCGGCTCCTCCTGCCAGGCCTGTTTGACCTCTTCGGCAGGCCGATAGCGGGTGGCATCGTCGGCGGTGGTGTGATCGCCCAGGCGATAGCTCAGGCACTCCAGCAACACCGGGCCCTTGCCCTGCCGGGCACGTTCCAGAGCCTGGGCAAAGCGCTCATAAACCGCCACCACATCGTTGCCATCCACCTGCTCGCCGGCAAAGCCGGCACCGATGGCCTTCTGCGCCAGGGTCGGCGCGCCGCACTGAATACGCCGCGGCACCGAGATGGCCCACTGGTTGTTGTTGACCACGAACACCACCGGCAACTGCCAGGCGCCGGCGACATTCAGGGCTTCGAGAAAATCGCCCTTGCTGGTGGCGCCATCGCCGCAGGTGGTGACGGCCACCCGATGCTGACCGCGGATCTTGAACGCGCTGGCAACACCACAGGCATGCAGGGCCTGGGTGGCAATCGGCACGCACAAGGGGAAGTCTTCGGCGACCGCCGGATCGGCGTAGGCGCTGCCGCGTTCATCGCCGCCCCAGTACAGGAGAATTTCCTCCATGCGCACGCCGCGCAGCAGTTGCAGGCCGGTGTCGCGATAATAGGGCACCAGCACATCCTCGGCCTGCATCAGGCTGCCGAGGGCGACGCCGATGGCCTCCTGCCCCAGACACGGCGCGTAGGTGCCGATCCGCCCGGTGCGCTGCAAGGCCACAGTCTTGAGGTCGAACAGGCGAGTCAGTTGCATCTGCCGATAGAGCCGGGTGAGCAGGGCGAAATCACTCGCCCAGGCGGGCAAGGGCTGAACCGGCTGGCCGGCAGGATCAAGGTAACGGGTGTACGGCAGGTCGATCTTATTGGGCATTGCGATGCTCCTCATCACGCTGGATAAGCGCGCTGGCATTACCCCGCCGCTTGTGGCGACGGGACTGACCCCGGCAGGCGGCGGTAACCACTTAGCGGGGGTAAAGCAAAGCCTCGGCCTGCTGCGCGGCCACCCGTGCGGGGGAGCGGTTTTGCGCCTGGGCCTGGGCATAGATGTCGGTCAAGCGTAGTCCGATCCGCGCCAGATGACAGGTAATCGCCGGCAACTCGACGCCCTGGTGCTGCAAGGCGACGTAGATCAGGCCGCCGGAATTGATCACGTAATCGGGCGCGTAAAGAATCCCGCGAGCCTCCAGCAACTCGGCCACCTCGGGGCTGGCCAACTGGTTGTTGGCGGCGCCGGCCACCACCGCGCAATGCAAGTGCGCCACGCTGGCCTGATCGAGCACGCCTCCCAGGCCGCAAGGGGCGAAGATGTCGCAGGGCGTGGCGGCCAGCGCATCATGGCGCACCGCCTGGGCGTTCAACTGCTCGACCGCGAGCAAGACCCGACCGGGGTCCAGATCGCTGACCAGCAACTCGGCACCGGCCGCGGCCAATTGCTCGGCCAGGGCAAAACCCACCTGACCGAGGCCCTGCACGGCAATGCGCAGGCCCTGCAGATCCGCGCTGCCCAGGCGCGCCATGGCGCTGGCGCGAATCCCGGCAAACACGCCCATGGCGGTGTGCGGTGAAGGATTGCCGGCGCTGCGGGTGCTGGTGACATGCTGGGTGTGCTGGGCGATGCAATCCATGTCCTCGGCCCTGGTGCCGCTGTCCACGGCGGTGATATAGCGGCCATTGAGGGTTTCGATAAACCGCCCGAAGGCTTCAAACAGGGCACCACGATTGGCCACATGGGCTGGGCGCAGGATCACCGCCTTGCCACCGCCAAAGGGCAGCCCGGCCAGCGCCGCCTTGTAACTCATGCTCTGGGCCAGGTGGGCGGCATCCAGCAAGGCGCTGCGGGTATCGGCATAGGTCAGGTAACGACAGCCGCCCAGGGCCGGGCCGAGCCGGGTGGAATGTATGGCAATGATGGCCTGCAGGCCCGTCGCCGAATCCTCGGTAACATGCAGCGCTTCAAGTCGGGTTGCCGCCATGATGTCGAACATAATGCCGCCCCCTGAGGCCAGTTACAGGGAGTATAGGCGGCGCCCCGCCCTCGCGAGGCGCCATGGCCGATGGGCCAGTTATTAGCGCGCGGCCTCGACCCGCGCGCCTGCCGTCAGGCCGGCGACGATCTTGTCGCTGTAGCGCACCACGACGAAGGGCACCGATTTTTCCTTGTAGTGCAGCAAGGGTTTCTCGATGTAATTCCAGGTGGTGGTCACCTGTTTGAGCCGCGCACTGATCAGCGGCTGAGCGGCGAAGCGCTGATCGAGCACCTGCAGTTGCTGGCGAAACTCAGCCGCCAGTGCATCCACGCTCTGTTCCAGATCACGCGCGCTATCGTAGATCGCCGAACCACCATCAAGACTGGCCGACTCGCGCACATAGCCGGCGGCAATTCGCTGCATCAGGATTGCCTGCTCCTGCAACGGGTCGCTGAGTTGCCCTTGGCGCGCCAACTTGTCGAGCAGATCGGCATAACCTGCGGTCAAGGCAATCGAGCTGGCCGAGAGATCGTTCTGGGTATGCAAATCAACATAGCCCTGGCTGATGATTTCGTTGGACTCGGCCAATGCACGCAGGCGCCGCGCTTCCACCTGCACACCTGCCACTTCGACATCCAACCCCAGGCCGGCACCCAACTCATCCATCTGCTCGACCTGCAGGGCAAAACTGCTGGCCGCCGCGTTCAACTGCTGGGCCACCGTGCTGGCGCCCTCCTCAATCGTCAGCAGATGAAACAGCGTCTGCATCTGATAGGCAGCCAGACGCTGGGCATTCAGGTTGACCAGCAGGCTTGAGGGTTCGGCGGCCTGCACGGGCGACTGCAATAAGCCCGCGCACAAGCCCACGACCCATACACAACGGCGCAACGGTAAATTCATCAGAGGTGCCCTCCAGGCGCGCAATAAAACTGGCGCCACGCTGTCACCCGCGACCCAACTGCGGAACTGGACGAAGGTTAGGTCAACGACTAAAAGCTAGGGTCTGCGCAGACCCGCATGGGGCCACGTCAGGCCTGCCTGAAGTCTGATCCGTGACGCTCCAACACCGCTCTAAAGCAAACCCACGCACGGCATGAAGCAGACACGACAAGGCCGGCAATATGCCGGCCTGGCGATCGTGCTCGGGAAGAATCAGCCGGCATACTTCTGCAGGTTGGCCATCATTTCCCGCATCGCTTCGAGGTTGTCCTGCGGATGGGCGGCGCCCTCGAAGTCGCCGATCTGCTGCCAGTGGGCCGCCACGTCTTCGGCCGCGAAACCGGCCCTGGGGTCGAAGCCGACACCCAGGCTGCGCTCCCAGCGCACCTTGCCGATCCAGCCGCCGCCGACCTCGAACAGCCCGCCGCTTTCATTGCAGCCGGCACTGCCCAGGTACACCACCAGCGGGCTGATCAGTTCCGGTTTGAGCTGCTCGAACACCTGCGGCGGGATCAACCCCTCGGTCATCCGCGTGGCGCCGGTGGGGGCGATGGCGTTGACCAGGATGTTGTTCTTGCGCCCCTCGATGGCCAGGGTGCGGGTCAGGCCATAAAGGCCGAGCTTGGCCATGCCGTAGTTGCTCTGACCGAAGTTGCCGTAGATGCCCGAGGTGGAGGCGGTGAAGATCACCCGACCAAAATTTTGCTCGCGCAGGTGTGGCCAGGCGGCGCGGGTGACCTTATAGGCGCCCTCGACATGCACCTTGTAGACCAGCTCCCAGTCGGCGTCTTCCATCTTGTGGAAGGTCTTGTCGCGCAGGATGCCGGCGTTGTTCACCAGCACATCGACGCGGCCGAAGCAGTCCAGGGCGTTCTGCACGATCTTCTCGCCGTCGGTCACCGAGTCATGGTTGGCCAGCGCCGTGCCACCGGCGGCCCGAATTTGCGCCACCACCTGGTCCGCGGCCGAGGCATTGGCGCCCTCGCCGTGGGTGCTGCCGCCCAGGTCGTTGACCACGACTTTGGCGCCATGCTGGGCGAACAGCAGGGCATGGGCGCGGCCCAAACCGCCACCGGCCCCGGTGACAATCACGACCTGGTCGTCAAAACGAATGGGCTTGCTCATGTATCAGGCTCCTGGCGGGAAGATTGGAGCCCGAGTGTCGGCCACTGTCGTCGTCGCCACAACAACCGTGGCCGGCGCTGAATACTGGCCAATAAGGCAGCCGGATCGGCCTGCAGTTAACCCGCAGCGCTCAGCCGACTGAGGTGGTTGTACAGGTGCAGCACATGGGCCTGGGCGTATTCGGCGTGGCTCAAGGCACCGTAGGCAAAGTGCGGTTGCAGGGCGCCGGTGTGCCTGGCAAAGCGGGCGAAGGCCGCCTGCAGGCGCTGCAACGCCAGGGCCGGATCGGCCGGTGCAGTGATGGCCGGCGCGCCGGGAATGGCCTCGGTCAGCGGATGACGCATGGCCCCACGGGCGGCAAACACGGCAAAGGCCGCCGGGCCGACGGAGCTGCGAAACCAGGCCGGCTTCAGTTGCGGGTAGCCATCCAGGGAGAAGTCGATGCTCTGCGCGCAATGGTTGAACACCTCGGCCGGGCTCCAGCCGGCGCGGCTCACCAGCGCCTGCTGGCTGAGCTGCAGCAGCAACGCCTGCGCCGCCTCGATGCTCAACGCCGCCGGCGCCGGGCCGCTGGGCAAGACCCAATAGCCGGCACCCAGGGCGGCAATCCCGGTCAAAGCGCCAAGCTTAAGAAATTTGCGTCGTTGCATGCAGCGCTCCAGAGGGGTTCACAATGCTCGTTCAACGCCGCGCCGCACGGCATCTGCCGCGGCGCCCATCATCCGCTCAGCCGCGCAACGCCTGCACCAGTGCGCCCAGCCAAGGCTCGGCAGCGGTCTCCGGACTGGCGGTTTCGCTGGCGTCCAGGCGCAGCATCGGCAACACCTCGCGGATGCCCAGCTCGGCATACAGCTCGCGTACCATCTCGCCGCCGCCGCAGAAGGTGTCGCCATAGCTGGAATCACCCAGGGCCAGCACCGCCCCCGGCAAGCCCTGCCAGGCCGGCAGATGATCGCGAATGGCGTAATACAGCGGCTGCAGATTGTCGGGCAACTCGCCCATGCCGGTGGTTGAGGTCACCAGCAAAAACGCCTCGGGGGCAAAGGCCAGCACGTCGGCCAACTGCGCACGCGGGTTGTGCCAGGCCTCAAAACCTGCCGCCTGCAGCAACTGCTGGGCATGCCGGGCCACCTCTTCGGCGGTGCCGTAGACCGACCCGGAAAGAATCGCGACTTTCATCAAAGCTCCTGAAACATACGGAAATCCTCGGGTATTATGCCGCAAGTAGACAGCCCTCCCGATGTTTTAGAATGCCTCCCAACTGCATTGCGGATACCGCCATGATCAACGCCAAACTGCTGCAAATGGTGATCAACGCCTCGAATGACGGCATCGTCGTCGCCGAGCAAGAAGGTGAGGACAATATCCTTATCTATGCCAATCCGGCATTCGAGCGTCTGACCGGCTACCAGGCGCAAGACATCCTCTATCAGGACTGTCGCTTTCTGCAGGCCAACGACCGCCAGCAAGAAGGCCTCGAGGTGATCCGCGACGCCGTGCTGCACAATCGCCCGTGTCGGCAGATCATCCGCAACTACCGCAAAGACGGCAGCCTGTTCTGGAACGAACTGTCGATCACCCCGGTATTCAACGAAGCCGACCAGCTGACCTACTTCATCGGCATCCAGAAGGACGCCACCGCCGAGGTCGAGGCCAACCAGCGGGTTCGCCAACTGGAACAGGAAGTGGCCCAACTGCGCGCCGAACTGGCCAGGCTGAACGGCTGAACCAAGGATCTGTTGCAGGGTCTGATAGTTGCATGGGATAAGTCCATGCAACTTGCGCCAGACCTGCCCAATGCCGAAAAAGACCCTGCTAAGCCGCGACGAACTGGACTATATCCAGCAACTGCTCGGCAACTCACTGTCCAGCACCATACTCCCGGCGCAAAGCTTTCGGGTGGATGGTGGCGCGGCCGCCAACAACATCCTCGCCGGCCTCGGCCGACACGCCCAGTTGCACCTGGAGGCCCAGTTTGCCGACCAGTGCCTGCGTTTTCCGCTGCAACTGGTGGAAGACGAATTTCACGCCCTGCACCTTGAGCTGGGCGCGCCGAGCATCTTCCAGTTGGGCGAAGTGCAGCGCCCGTGGCGCCTGATTCTGGTGCAGCCGCTGACCCTGCTGCACGCAAACGGACAGCCCAGCGAGCTGCACATCCAGCAGCTCTCCCCGGCCGGCGCGCTGATCGAGACACTTGGCGCACCGGCGCCTGCGCAGTTCAACCTGTGGCTGCCGCTGCCTGGCCAGGAGCCCATCGAACTGCATGGCCGTCGCGTGCGCTGCCTTTCCAGCCAACTGAGTGCCTTTCGGCTCGAGCCCCTGTCCAACAGCCAAAGCGAGCGCCTGCGCCACTTCATCTTCCAGCAGCACCGCCTGCAGCATCCGCAACTGCAGCAACACTGCGCCTGACCCAGGCAAAAAAATCCGCTAGCCAAACGTGGGGGCTAGCGGATGGCGCTAGAGGGCAAATCAGGCCGCGAATTCATCCTCGTTGAAAGCCATCAGGCTGGCCTTGCCGGCCAACACTTCAGCCAGCAAACCATCGGTTTCAGTCAGCACACGGGCGACATAGACGTCCGCCGATTTCAGCTTGGCGCCATAGAACGCCGTTTCGCTGCTGCCCGCCGCCAGTTGCTCGCTGGCCACCTGGGCCATCCGCGACCAGAACCAGGCCAGGCTGGTCAGGGCGAACAGGCGCAGATACGGCGTGGCAGCGGCGCCGGCTTGCTCGGCATCCTTCATCCCTTCGCTGGCGATCCATAACGTGGCTTTCTGCAACTGCTGCAGTGCTTTAGCCACCGCGGCCGCATGGGGCGCCTGGGGATTGGCCTGCAACCAGCCATTGAGCAGGGCGAAGTAACTGCGCACCGCACGACCACCGCCCAGGGCCAGCTTGCGCCCGACCAGGTCCAGCCCTTGAATACCGTTGGTGCCTTCGTAGATCCGCGTAATGCGCGCATCACGCACCAGTTGTTCGATGCCCCAGTCCTGGGTGTAGCCGGAGCCACCGAGCACCTGCAGGCCATCGTTGGCGCAGTTGAAGCCCTCATCGGTGAGGAACGCCTTGACCACCGGAGTCAGCAATTGCACCAGGTCATCGGCCTGCTCGCGCACCTGAGCATCCGGGTGGCTGTGCGCTACGTCCAGGTGCAGGCCGGTGAAGTAGGCCAGCGCACGGCAGCCTTCGATCATCACTTTCTGGCGCAGCAAGTTGCGCCGCACATCGGGGTGTACCAGGATCGAGTCAGCCGGTTTTTCCGGCGACTTCGGCCCCAGCAGGGAGCGGCTTTGCAGGCGCTCTTTAGCAAACCCGAGACTGATCTGATAAGCGCTCTCGGCAATCCCCAAGCCCTGCATGCCGACCATCAGACGGGCCGAGTTCATCATGGTGAACATGCACTTCAGGCCCTTGTTGGCCTCGCCGATCAGCCAGCCCTGGGCACCTTCGAAGTTCATCACACAGGTGGCAGAACCCTTAATCCCCATCTTGTGTTCCAGGCCACCGCAGAACGCCGGGTTGCGGCTGCCGTCGGCGAGGAACTTGGGCACCAGAAACAGGGAAATGCCCTTCACGCTGTCCGGCGCATCCGGCAGTTTGGCCAGCACCAAATGGAGGATGTTATCGACCAGGTCGTGCTCACCACCGGTGATCCAGATCTTGGTGCCGGTTACGGCATAGCTGCCGTCGGTCTGGGGCACGGCACGGGTACGGATCAGGCCCAGGTCGGTGCCGCACTGCGGCTCGGTCAGGCACATGGTGCCGGTCCACTCGCCGCTGATCAGCTTGGCCAGGTACTGCTCCTGCAACTCACGGCTGCCGTGCTCGGTCAGCGCATTAATGGCGCCATGGGTGAGGCCCGGATACATGCCCAGGGACAGGTTGGCCGAGCAGATCATCTCTTCAACCAACATGTTCAGCACATGGGGCAAGCCTTGACCGCCAAACTCGGGGCTGCAGGCCAGCGCCGTCCAGCCGCCCTCGGCAAATTGCTTGTACGCCTGCTTAAAGCCCTGCGGCACGGTCACCGCCTTGGTCTGCGGATCGTACTGGCAGCCTTGCTGATCACCAGGACCATTCAGCGGAGCGAGAACGTTTTCGGCGAGCTTGGCTGCTTCTTCCAAAATTGCATCGGCCAGATCGCTGCTGAACTCGCCTTGGTCCGGCAAGTCTTGCAGCACCAGGGAGGCACCCAGTACCTCATCAAAGACAAAGCGCATGTCACGCAGCGGAGCACGGTATGCCGGCATGGGAATCTCCTGAAGCTGTACAAGAAAATAATTTGTACAGCTTTTGTATAGATTAATTCCGCCATTGGCAAGTCTTTATTCCAGCCACGGACAGCGCGCCGCCGCTCGCCCAAGCCGCAAGCCCAAGGCTGAAAAAAGCCCGTGCGCGCGCCTGCCGGGCCCGGCAAGCGTCAAATAAGAAGAGCTAAACGCAGACGAGGCGCCGAACGGCGCCGCCGGACTCAGGTGTCCATATGCCCGTTGAGCAACTGCAGCAGGCGGCGCGCCAGGCTGCGGCCGTCATTGCCCAGGCAGGCAATGGGCGAGCCGGCCAATTGCTCGCCAGCCAGCTCGGCGGCTTCACCGGCCAGGGCCAGGGGGCAATCGATGGTTAAGGCCAGGCGCTGCAACTGGCGGGCGAGATCAGCCGCCGGTGGATGATTGGAGAACAGCACCAGCAACTGCGGCTGGGTTTTCTCGCAGACCAGGGTCAGCTCCTCCAGCGGCTGGCCGAATGGCAGCACCGTCAGCGTCACCTCGGCATGGCTCAGCAGCACGCCGGCCACCAGCAACTCCAGCTCATGGCACTGCCCCGGCAGCGCGCTCAGGAGCACCCGCTCACTGCCGCCCGAGCGCGCCAACTGTAGGCGCTGCAGGGCGCGGCCACGGAGAAAACTGTCGAGCAGCAACCATTCACTGGTCTGGCCGAACTCGCGCTGGCGCTGCAGCAACTGCTGCCACAACGGCAGCAGAATGTCCTGGAACACCACGGCCAATGGATAGCTGGAGAATACCTGGCCATACACTTGCTCCAGACGCGCCTCATCGAAGTGACTCAGGGCGCCCTGTATCTGCTGCTGCCATTCCCCCCACTCCCCGAGCACGGCATCTGCCGGCGCCGGCTCGACCAGCCCACGCTGGCTGTCGTTGCGCTGGAGGATCTTGCCGACCTTGCTGACTGCCACCCCGCGCTCCAGCCAAGACAGAATGCTGCGTACCGCATCGATATTGGCCTGGGAGTACAGGCGATGACCGCTGTCGGTGCGGGTCGGCTGGATCAGCCCGTAACGTCGCTCCCAGGCGCGCAGGGTGACCGGATTGACCCCGGTCAGGCGCGACACTTCACGAATGGGAAACAGCTCCTCCTGAGTCAGAGCCGCCGTGGCAAGGGCTGAAGCAGCAGCAAGTTCGGTCATGGTGGACATCGCTCAGGGGTCGTGGCCGGCATTGTACAACTAGGAAGCAAGCGCATACATTGTACAAGACCTATACAAAAAGGACAGCCTTCATGCAAGCCCATTGGCCACTGACCCTCTATTACGACGGCGACTGCCCGCTGTGTGCCCGCGAGATTGCCTGGCTCAGACGCAGGGCCAAGCCCGCCCGGCTGCAACTGCGCGACATTCGCGCCGCCGACTTTGCCCCAGACGCCATCGGTTGCAGCCTGCAGCAGTTGCAAGACCTGCTGCACGGGCGCTTTGCCGACGGCCACTGGGTCACCGGGCTGGACGCCACCTACTGGAGCTGGACCGCCGCCGGCCACACCTGGCTGGCCCGCCCCTTGGGCTGGCGCTGGCTGCGCCCGACATTGAACAGCCTGTACCGGCTGTTCTGCCGACTGCGTCCGGGTCTGACCTGGCTGCCCCATCCAGACGGTGCCCGGCGCTGCCAGGGCGAGCGGTGCAAAATCGACAAAAAGCAAACATAAATTGTACAAAATTAAATAAATCGTACAACTTGATCACATCCAAAAAACTCTAAAACCTGCGTAAAGCCCAGTATTTACGCCGCCAACAGCCCTCGACAAGCCTTGCCCACACGGCACGCATGGTTGTACAAGATCAAACCTTGGTATAGGTTTAGCTCAACGGCGCACCTCAACCCATGTGCGCCTCCACCCTTGTCACAGGACCACCATGGGCCAGTCATCCGCACCGATTCTGCTTACCGGAGCCAGCCAACGCATCGGCCTGCACTGCGCCTTGCGCCTGCTCGATGATGGTCAGCCGGTGATCGTCAGCTACCGCAGCGAGCGTCCCGGCCTGGCCGAACTGCGCAGGCGCGGCGCCGTGACCCTGCACGCCGATTTCGCCAGCGAGGCCGGGATCATGGCCTTTATCGAGGCCCTGCATGGACACACCGCCAGCCTGCGCGGCATCGTCCACAACGCTTCGCAGTGGCTGGGCGAAACACCGGGGCAGGAAGCGGCGGTGTTCCAGCAACTGTTCAACGTCCACATGCTCGCGCCCTACCTGATCAACCTGCACTGCGCCGAACTGCTGCGGCGCTCGACGCCGGCCGACATCATCCATATCAGCGACGACGTGACCCGCAAAGGCAGCAGCCAGCATCTGGCCTACAGCGCCAGCAAGGCCGGCCTGGACAACCTGACCCTGTCGTTTGCCGCCCGTTTTGCCCCACAGATCAAGGTCAACGGGATTGCCCCGGCCCTGGTCCTGTTCAACCCCAGCGACTCAGCCGAATACCGCGCCAAAGCCCTGGGCAAATCCGCCCTGGGCATCGAACCCGGCGCCGAGGTGATCTACCAGAGCCTGCGCTACCTGCTCGACAACCCTTACCTGACCGGCACCACCCTGACCGTCAACGGCGGTCGCCACCTCAAATAAGGTGCATGCCGAGGAGATTCTGATGAACCCACTACTGCTGCCCAACCATTACCGCGAAATCCTCCTTGGCCTGGGCGAAAACCCCGAGCGCGAAGGCCTGCTGGATACGCCCAAGCGCGCCGCCAAAGCCATGCAGTACCTCTGCCATGGCTACCAGCAAAACCTCGACGAGATCGTCAACGGCGCCCTGTTCGCCTCCGACAACGACGAGATGGTGATCGTCAAGAACATCGAGCTGTACTCGCTGTGCGAACACCACCTGCTGCCGTTTATCGGCAAGGCCCATGTCGCCTACATCCCCACCGGCAAGGTGCTGGGGCTGTCCAAGGTGGCGCGCATCGTCGATATGTATGCGCGGCGCCTGCAAATCCAGGAGAACCTCACCCGGCAGATCGCCGAGGCCATCCAGAGCGTCACCGGGGCCGCCGGCGTGGCCGTGGTCATCGAGGCCCAGCACATGTGCATGATGATGCGCGGGGTAGAGAAGCAGAACTCGTCGATGAACACCTCGGTGATGCTCGGCGCCTTCCGCGAATCCTGTAATACTCGGCTGGAATTTCTGCAACTGATCGGACGGAGCAACTGAACATGCCCAGACTGGAGCCAGGCATGGCGCGTATCCGGGTCAAGGACCTGAGCGTACGCACCTTTATCGGCATCAAGGAGGACGAGATCCTCAACAAGCAGGACGTGCTGATCAACCTGACCATCCTCTACCCGGCCAACGATGCGGTGGCGGGCAACGACATCGACCACGCCCTGAACTACCGCACCATCACCAAGGCCATCATCCAGCACGTCGAAGGCAACCGCTTTGCCCTGCTGGAGCGCCTGACCCAGGAGTTGCTCGACCTGGTCATGGCCCACCCCTCGGTGCGCTACGCCGAAGTGGAAGTGGACAAACCCCACGCCCTGCGTTTTGCCCAATCGGTGTCCATCACCCTCGCCGGCCACCGCTAACAGGCCTGCTAGCCGATTGCCGCAGGCCGGCGAGGCTTCTATCATCCGCGCCCTCCGCCACCGCCGATCAAGAGCCCACCATGACCGAGCAAGAACGCCTGCAACTCGACGCCGCCGCCTTTCGCCAACTGGTGCAACACCTGCGCTCGCGCCCCGACGCACAGAATATCGAGCTGATGAACCTGGCCGGCTTCTGCCGCAACTGCCTGGCCAAATGGTTCAAGGCCGCGGCCGACGACCTGAATATTGAGGTCAGCGCCGACCAGGCCCGCGAAGAGATCTACGGCATGCCCTACAGCGAGTGGAAGGCCAAATACCAGAAGGAGGCCAGCGCCGAGCAGCAGGCCACCTTTGCCAAGGTCCACAAGCCATGAGCGCCCTGAGCACCTTGCGCCAGCAACTGCGCAGCGGCCAGCACCTGTTCAGCCAGACCCTGGCGTTTATCGCCGAGCATTACCAATACAGCCCGAGCAGCTTCAGCAACGGCCAGGTGGAGAATGCCGCCGGGCACAATGAAGGCTCCTGCAAGACCCTCGCCCTGGCCCTGCTGGAAGGCTTCAGCGACGAAGAAGCCCTGCTCGCCTTCGGCGAACACTACCGCGACGTGCTGGCCAGCCCGGACGGCCACGACCACGCCAATATCCGCGCCCTGCAGAGCCACGGCCTGGGCGGCGTGCGTTTCAGCCAGCAGGCCCTGCAGCGCAACGCCAGAACCTGACCGCAGTGGCAAAAACTTGCGCAACTGTCGGCAAAGGCTGACAGACGTCCGCTCGCCGAGCGCCTATCCTGCGCCCTGCCCGGCCCAACAGGCGGGGCCAGGATCATGGCCAAGGACAAGGAGTCGCACGGATGCAGCACAACCTGGTTTGGAAACCCTGGCACAACCCCGGTGTCGAAAGCCTGCGTCTGGACCGCGACAGCAATGGCATCAACGCCAGCAGCCACCTGCTGCAAAGCCTCAAGGGGCGCAGCATCGCCGCCACCTATGTGCTCAACTGCGACCCGCGCTGGCGCTTTCGCCGCCTGTGGCTGAAGGTCGATGAGCAAGGGGCAAAAAGCCTTACCCTGCAGCGCGACATCCGTGGCCGCTGGTTCCTCGATGGCCAGTTGCGTCCCGACCTCGACGCCTGCCAACAAGTGATGATCGGCGCCTCGCCCTTCACCCACACCCCCGCCCTGCAACGCTGCGCCCTGGAAACCGGGCAAAGCGAGCAACTGCAAGTGGCGCATATCGACCTGCTAAGCCTGCAAATAGAGGCCCGCAGCCTGCACTATCACTGCCTGCGCCAATCGCCCAAGCAAAGCACCTACCGCTGCAAGGCCCAAGGCCAGCCCAGCCACGAACTGACCGTCGACGGCGACGCCCTGCTGATGAAGGCCAACGATGCATTCATCCGCCTGAGCGCCCACAACCTGTCACTCAATACCTGGGTATAAACCTGCAACAGGTGCGCCACCGATAAGGGACAGGAGCCTTGCTATAATCGCCAGACCTCCTTCCCCCAGCGAAGCCAACCGGCATGACCTTACGCAAGCGCCTGTTTTGGTTATTTGTGCCGCTGTTGCTGCTGACCCTGCTCAGTGCCTTCTGGCTATCGGAGCGCATTCTCCTCAGCCGCTTCGACAGCCAGGACCGCGCGCTCCTGCTGCATGACGCCGAGCGCCTGCGCAGCGCCCTGGACTACATGCTGAAAAACAACCTCAACCTGCTCAGCACCTATTCCGGCTGGGACGACAGCTACGAGTTCATGCTCGGCAACCGCCCCGATTTCGTGCGCAGCAACCTCGACGAGCAATCCCTGGCTCAGCTCAATTTCGACTTCATGGTCTACCTGGACAAGCGCCAGCAAGTGGTCAGCGAGCAGTGGCTACCGCCGGATCTGAGCGAAATGCTCGGCAGCGCCCAGCAACGCCCCAGCGACTACCAAAGCCTGCGCCAGGACATCCTGCGGCTCGGTCGCCGGCTGATCCAGCTAGACCAGATCAGCCCCGGCGAACTGGGTCGCGGGCAATTGTTGCTGGTACAAGGCACGCCCCTGCTGCTGGTGGTCAGCCCGATCAGCAACAACCAAAACACCGTCCCCACCGTCGGCACTATCATTGCCGGGCATTTCCTCGACCGCGAGCGCTTCAAGAGCCTGCAACAACTGGTGGACGGCCAACTGCGCCTGGCAGCCCACCCACCGGACAGCAGCCAGTGGCAGCCACTGCCGGCCCAGCCAGACAGCCTCAGCCAACTGTCCATCGGCCCGCGCCGGCTGTACCGCCAGCGCCAACAGGTTGAGCTGGCACTGGCCAATGAGCTGGGCGAGCCGGCCCTGACCCTGCACATCGACAAAGACCGCCGGCTCTATCAACAGGGCCAGCAAGCCATCTGGTTTTTCCTGCTGCAAGCGGTTGCCGTGGCCAGCGGCGCGATCCTGGTGATTTACCTGTGCCTGGAGTTCTGGATTCTGCGCCGCCTGCACTATCTCCACCGTGAAGTGGCCAAGGTCGGCCCGGATAACCTGCTACCGCGCCTGGATGAACAGGGCAGCGATGAGTTTGGCCAACTGGCCCAGGCCCTTAACCGGATGTTCGAGCGCCTGGCACAAAGCGAGTCCCGCGACCAATTGATCCTCGACTCGATCAATGACGGCTTCTTCGAACTGGATCGCCGCGGCCGGATCACCACCCTCAACCGCGGCCTGGAGCAGATGCTCGGCTATAGCCGTGGCGAAATACTCGGCCACTCCTACACCGAGGTTCTGGCCGCCGAGGACATCCCGCGCACCCTCGCCCTGCTCACCCGCATCCAGCAAGACAGCACCGACAACCAGTTTGCCGCCACCTTCAAGCGCCGCGACGGCAGTCTCGGTCACTTCGAAACCCGCCCGACCCTGTTTCACGACCGCCAGGGCCAGATTGCCGGCTGCCGCGGCATCCTGCGCGACACCAGCGAGCAAATGGCCTACCAGAACAAGCTGATCGACATGGCCTATCGCGACCCGCTGACCAACCTGGGCAACCGCAAGGCCTTCAGCGAGGAGCTGCAACGCAGCCTGGAACTGATGCAACGCCAGGAGCGTTCATTGGCGTTGCTGTATATCGACCTCGACCGCTTCAAGCAGGTCAACGACCAGTACGGCCATGATATTGGCGACGCCCTGCTGATCTCCATCGCCCAGCGCCTGCAAGGCAGCCTGCGCCAGCCCGACCAGGTGTACCGCCTGGGCGGCGACGAGTTCACCGTATTGCTCACCAATGCCGACGCGGAGTCGGCGCTGAAACTCGCCGAGCGCCTGCTCAGCAGCCTGGGCCAGCCGTTTATCGATGAGCGCCTGGTGATCGATTTTGTTACGCCAAGTATCGGCATCGCCCTCTACCCACAGCACGCCAGACAAGCGGAAAGCCTGATCAAGGCGGCCGACATCGCCATGTACGAGGCCAAGCAGCAACGCAACCGCGCCTGCCTGTACAGCCCGCCGACGCTTCCGTCGCCGCCGCAAAGTCGTTAAGGTCGGCGCACCGCAACCTCGGAAAGCCACCCATGCCCACTCCCGCACTGTCCGGCCCGCAATACCTGCGCGAAGGCCTGAAGCTGGTGCTCAGCCCCGGCCTGCGCCTGTTCGTGCTGCTGCCCCTGGCCATCAACCTGATTCTCTTCGTCGCCCTGATCGGCTTCGCCGTCGACCAGTTCAGCGGCTGGCTCGCCAGCCTGATGGGCAGCCTGCCGAGCTGGCTGAGCTTTCTCGACTTCCTGCTCTGGCCGCTGTTCGTCATCCTCCTGCTGCTGATGGTGTTCTTCACCTTCACCCTGCTGGCCAACATCATTGCCGCGCCCTTCAACGGCTTTCTCGCGGAAAAGGTCGAGGTGGTGGTGCGCGGCGCAGACAACTTCCCGCCATTTAGCTGGGCCGAGTTGCTGGCCATGGTGCCGCGCACTCTCAAGCGCGAGCTGCGCAAGCTCAGCTACTTCCTACCGCGCGCCATCGGCCTGCTGCTGCTCTCGCTGATCCCCGGCCTGAACCTGATTGCCACCCCGCTGTGGCTGCTGTTCGGGGTGTGGATGATGGCCGTGCAGTACATCGACTACCCCTGCGACAACCACAAGGTCAGCTGGGACGACATGCTCGCCTGGCTGCGGGCCAAGCGCTGGCAGAGCCTGGGGTTTGGCGGCAGCACCTATCTGGCGCTGCTGATTCCCTTCGTCAACATCCTGATGATGCCCGCCGCGGTGGCCGGCGCCACGCTGTTCTGGGTGCGCGAAGACGGCGCCGCCGGCGTCACAATTTCGCCACGCTAATGTCATAGTCGCTACATGGTGACAGTCGAGACTGGCACCATGAGCACAGCCCCCCTATTAATCGCCCTGATCAGCGAAACCGCCCCGCCCATCGTCAACCAGCCCGCGCAGAACCTGCCCCACCTGTGCGCCGGCCTGAGCGCGCGCGGCCATCACTTGCAACTGGTGCGCCCGCGCCAGGCGGATGATCGCGACCGCCCCAGCGATGAGCGTCTGTTGTTGACCCGCGGCTGGATGCTGCCCGGCTTGCCGGGCTGGCAATGGGGCGTGTCGCTACAGGCCAAACTGCAACGCCATTGGCGCCGCCAGCGCCCGGATGTGCTGTATATCGCCAGCCCCGGCCCGCTCGGCCTGGCGGCCTTGCGCGTGGGAACACAGCTGAACATCCCCGTGGTCAGTTGCCTGACCAGCCCCACCGACAGCTTCCCGCCCAGCCACCTGCTGGCGCCCTTCAATCACCTGCTGCAGCGCTACCTGCGCTGGTTCCACAACCACGCCCAGCTCACCCTGGTGCCCACCAGCAACCAGTTGCAGGCCTTGCAACGCAACGGCTTTGCCCATCTGCAATTGCTCACCGACGGCGTCGACAGCCAACTGTTCCATCCTCGTCAGCGCAGCCAGGCATTGCGCAGCGCCTGGGGCCTTGGCGAAACCGATATTGCCGTGCTCTGCCGTACACCGGGCAACGCGCAACAGCTCGAACTGCTCCAGCACAGCTGGCAGGCGCTAAAAAGCCGTTACCCGCGCCGCCCGATGCGTCTGCTGGTGCTCGACGCCAACCCCGCCACGGCCACAGCACTCACCGACGCCTACCTGATTGAGGCCGGCCACGGCGCAATCCTGGCCAGCCATTACGCCTCGGCGGATGTGTTTTTGCTGATCGAGGATGACCAGCGTTTACTCCTGGAAACCCTAGCCTCGGGCCTGGGCGTGGTGGCCTTCGACCAGGGCGCCGCCGCCCAGCACCTGCGCCACGGGCATAACGGCGCCCTGGCCATCAGTGAAAACCCTGAGAGTTTCAGCGCGGCCGCGCTGTGGCTGCTGGAAGAGCCAGAAACCCTGCGGCGCATCCGCCTCAATGCGCGCCAGCACGCCAGCCGGCAAAGCTGGGCGAGCATCAGTCAACGCCTGGAAACCCACCTGTGCAATGCCTGCCAACGGCAGGCATAAGCCCATCAAACAGACCGTCGAAAAAGCCACTATTGCCAAACGGCCCGCTTAGGCAAATGCCTTGGGCGCGGCCGCATAGGCCAGGCTGAGGGCGCCGCGACCAATGTTGATCGCCCCGGTGGCGCTCAACATGGCCAGGTGCAACGCCACCCCATGGGCCTGACACGCCTGCTCCAACTCGGCAAAGCCCGGCAAATCGCGCACCAGCGACAAGTCGCCGGCATAACTCAGGCACAGGTGCGGGGCCAGCAACTCAGCGCCCTGGACCCGCTCGACAACATGGGCAAACAGCTTGTGCGCCGCCTTGTCGAAGCTCGGCGCCAGCGCCACCGGCTTGTCATCGCCGCTTTGGATGCTGAGCACCGGTTTCACATCGAGCAGCGAGCCCAAGCCCAATGCCGCACCGCGCACCTTATCCAGCAAGCCGCTGCGATCGCCCTTCTGAAAGCCGCGCTGACGCAGGTGGGCAAGGTCGTCGGCGACAATAAAGGTACAGGTCTGCAGGGCCAGTTGCTCCAGGCGAGCACGCACGGCATTCGGGTGCGCGCCCTCGGCAATCAGGCGCATGCCCTCGGCCGCCAGCACCGCCACACCGGCAAACACACTCTTACTGTCGATCACCCGCATGGCGAACGGCCCACTCAAACCGGCCTCGGCCCGCCGCGCCCGGTACTGCTGCAAGAGGCCAAAGGAGGCCTGGGTGGCATGCTCGAAGATCTGGCTGCGCTGGCTGGCCACGGTCAGGCACAGCAGATAGTCGAACTCGTTGACCAGCTCATCCAGCAACCACTGCTGCAGCTCCGGCACCGGCAATGGCTCGCTATGATCGAGGGCGCCGACCCTCGGCAAATACTGCTGATAGAACACCTGGGTGGCCTGCGCCTCGCGCTGATCGATCAGCCGCTGCTCCCCCACACGCAGCACGATGGGCAACACCCTAACCCTGTGTGCGCGCAGCCACGCCTCAGGTAAATCGCAGGTTGCATCGACCACCAGACCTACACGCATAACCCGCTCCCCGGCCGCTGTGACGGCAATTTTTTGTGATGCGCAGCACTGTGCCTGCAGCACCCGAGCACGTCAGCCCAACCGATTACGGGTTTATCCGGACAATAAAAAGCCCGCCAAATGGCGGGCTCCTGTACAGCGCAGCCGCTTACTGCTGCGGCTGGCCCGGCAGCGGTCGCAGGTTGACCTCAACGCGACGGTTCTGCGCGCGGCCATCGGCCGTGGCATTGCTGGCAATCGGCTGATCCGGGCCGGCGCCACGGGTCGACAGGCGCGAGCCATCCACCCCCTGGGCGGTCAAATAGGTGGCCACGCTCTGCGCCCGACGCTGCGACAGGTCCATGTTGTACTGGCGGCTGCCGGTGCTGTCGGTAAAGCCGACGATCTCGATGCTGTTCTGGTTGAACTGCTTGAACGAGCTGGCGAGGTTGTTCAGCGGCGCATAGAAGTTGCTGACGATTTCCGCCGAGTCGGTGGCGAAGGTGATATTGCCCGGCATGATCAGCTTGATCTGATCGCCCTGACGCTGCACCTCCACCCCCGTGCCCTGCATGCTCTGGCGCAACGCCGCTTCCTGCTTGTCGGCGTAGTAACCGTAACCGGCGCCACTGGCACCACCAATGGCCGCGCCAATCAACGCGCCCTTGCCGCGGTCATCATGGTTGATCAGGGCGCCAGCAGCCGCCCCCGCCAACGCCCCGAGGCCACCGTATGTGGCGGTCTTGTTGCTGCTCGGCGGCTGATTGTCATAGGGGTTCTGCGACGCGCAACCGGCCAGCAAAACAGCGGCGCTGGCAGCAAGCAACAGGCGACTGGGTTTAAACATCAATGCAACTCCTCAACATAGGGATCGGCCGTGCTCGGCCACATCAAATTAGAGCACAAGCCCCCAGGAAAATTCCGCGCTCAGGCCCGCACATACGGATTGCTGCGCATCTCATCGCCCAGGCGAGTGTCCGGGCCGTGGCCGGTGACCACCGTGGCGTCCTCATCCAGGGTGTACAGGCGCTGCTTGATCGAGCGCTCGATGGTCGGGTAATCACCGCCCCACAAATCGGTACGGCCGATGCCGCCACGGAACAAGGTGTCGCCGGCAATCAGCAACTTGGCCGCCGGGAACCAAAAGCTCATCGAGCCTGGCGTATGCCCCGGCGTGTGCAGCGCCACGCCACAGCCGCAATCCAGCGCCTGATCATCGCTCAGCCACTGATCCGGCGCCGGCACCGGGGTGTAGGGCACACCGAACATGCCGCACTGCATCTCCAGGTTGTCCCAGAGAAACTGGTCATCCTTGTGCAAATGCAGAGTCGCGCCGGTGCGCTCCTTCATCTGCCCGGAGGCGAGGAAGTGATCCAGGTGGGCGTGGGTGTGAATGATGCTCACCACCTTGAGGTCATGAGCCTCCAGGCGCGCCATGATCAGCTCAGGGTTGCCACCCGGATCAACCACGATGGCCTTCTTGGTCACGGGGTCGCCAATGATCGTGCAATTGCACTGCAAAGGCCCGACGGGGAAGGTTTCGCGGATTAGCGCAGACTGAGCAGCGGGCATACAGGCTCCAACAATTGAATGGCACAGGCGCGGCACGCCCGAATAATGCGCCAAGGGTGCCGCCAAGCGCATTTAGCTTCAATCCCCCCGTACACCCCACGCCACAATCCCAGCGCAAACAAGGTACATTTACGCCCATCGAGCACGCTCAGCAGTGCCGGCATGGCGCGACCAGGCCGGCTTGAAAGGGAATTGGGGTTATGGACAAAAAGTCGCTTTCCGAGCGGGACATCTGCAGCAAGTACATCGCCCCGGCCGTCCAGCAAGCGGGCTGGGACATGCACAAGCAGGTGCGCGAGGAAGTCAGCTTCACCAAGGGCCGCATCATCGTTCGCGGCAAGCTGCACAGCCGAGGCGAATCCCGCCGAGCCGACTTCATCCTTTATCACCAGGCCAACCTGCCCATCGCCGTGATCGAGGCGAAGGACAACAAGCACTCCATTGGCTCCGGCATGCAGCAGGCCCTGGGTTATGCCGAGGCGCTGGATGTGCCCTTCGTGTTCTCCAGCAATGGCGATGGTTTTCTGTTCCATGACCGCAGTTGCACCGGCGCGCAGGTCGAAACCGAACTGCACCTCGACCAGTTCCCCAGCCCGGCTGAACTCTGGCAGCGCTACTGCCAATGGAAGGGTCTGGATGACCAGGCCCAGCACAAGGTTGCAGCGCCCTACTACGATGACGGCTCCGGGCGCATGCCGCGTTACTATCAGATGAATGCCATCAACCGCACGGTCGAAGCCGTGGCACGCGGGCAGGATCGCGTGCTGCTGGTGATGGCCACCGGCACCGGCAAAACCTACACCGCCTTCCAGATCATCTGGCGGCTGTGGAAGTCCAAGCAGATGAAACGCATCCTGTTCCTCGCCGACCGCAACATCCTGGTCGATCAGACCAAGAACAACGACTTCAAGCCCTTCGGCCAGGCGATGACCAAAATCGCCAAACGCCAGATCGACACCTCCTACGAGATCTACCTGTCGCTCTATCAGGCCGTCACCGGCGCTGAAGAAGAGATGAATATCTACAAGCAGTTCTCCCGCGACTTCTTCGACCTGATCGTCATCGACGAATGCCACCGTGGCAGCGCCGCCGAGGATTCCGCCTGGCGCGAGATTCTCGACTACTTCTCCAGCGCCACCCATGTCGGCCTCACCGCCACACCGAAGGAAACCAAAGAGGTGTCCAGCATCACCTACTTCGGCGAGCCGGTGTACAGCTACACCCTCAAGCAAGGTATCGAAGACGGCTTTCTCGCCCCCTACAAAGTGGTGCGCATCGACTTCGACAAAGACCTGCAAGGCTGGCGGCCGCCCAAGGGCATGCTCGACAAGAATGGCGAGCTGATCGAAGACCGCATCTATAACCTCAAGGACATGGATCGCACCCTGGTCATCGAGGCGCGCACCCAGTTGGTCGCGCAGAAGGTCAGCGAGTTCCTCAAGGCCACCGACCCGTTCCAGAAAACCATCATCTTCTGCGACGACATCAACCACGCCGAGCGCATGCGTCAGGCCCTGGTCAACCTCAACCCCGAGCGCGTGGCCGAGAACCGCAAGTACGTCATGCGCATCACCGGCGATGACCAGGAAGGCAAGGCCGAGCTGGATAACTTCATCAACCCGGAACAGCGCTACCCGGTCATCGCCACCACCAGCAAGCTGATGACCACCGGCGTCGATGCGCAAACCTGCAAGCTGATCGTGCTCGACCAGCACATCAAGTCGATGACCGAGTTCAAACAGATCATCGGCCGCGGCACCCGCATCAATGAGGACTTCGGCAAATACTGGTTCACCATCATGGACTTCAAAAAGGCCACCGAGCTGTTTGCCGACCCGGCCTTCGACGGTGACCCGGTGGTGGTCTACGCCCCCGAGGGCAGCGAGCCGCCCGTGCCGCCCGATGACTTACTGGAAGGCGACAGCATCAGCGCAGGCAACGACGCCGAAGGCGATGACCTGGAGTTTACCGGCGAGGATGCGGGCAAGAAGCGCATCAAGTACGTCATCGACAGCATCCCGATCTATGTCATCGCCGAGCGCGTGCAGTACTACGGCCCGGACGGCCGGCTGATCACCGAATCGCTGCATGACTACACCCGCGCCTGCGTGCAAAAACAGTTCGCCTCGCTGGATGACTTCCTGCGCCGTTGGAGTGATGCCGAGCAGAAGAAAGCCATCATCGACGAAATGGCCGCCCAAGGCGTGATGTGGGAAGCCCTGGCCGAAGAAGTGGAAAAGAAACAGGGCAAGCCCCTCGATCCATTCGACCTGATCTGCCACGTCGCCTTCGACCAGCCGCCGCTGTCGCGTAAAGAGCGCGCCGAACAGGTGAAAAAGCGCAACTACTTCGCCAGGTATTCCGGCGCCGCCCGCCAAGTGCTGGAAGCGCTGCTGGATAAATATGCCGACACCGGCATCGAGCATATCGAGGACATCAAAATCCTCCAGCTCGACCCGTTCAGCCAGCTTGGCGCCCCTATGGAGTTGGTCAACGCCTTTGGCGGTAAGGTCGGTTACAACAAGGCCATCCATGAACTGGAAGACGCGCTTTACGCCAGTTAAGGTGCCACCCCGTTATTCGGCACAGGCAGCAACTTGCTGCCTGATGCCATGAATCCCTTTTTGCAGTACGTCAGTGAGATACCCATGTCGATCAGCTCCACCATCAAATCCATCCAGGACATCATGCGCAAAGACGTCGGTGTCGATGGCGACGCCCAGCGCATCGGCCAGTTGGTCTGGCTGTTATTCCTCAAGATCTTCGATGACCGCGAGCTGGAATGGGAGCTGATGGACGACAACTACAAGTCGCCCATCCCCGACAGCTGCCGCTGGCGCACCTGGGCGGCCGATCCTGAAGGCATGACCGGCGATGAGCTGAAGGAATTTATCGACGGCATGCTCTTCCCGACCCTGCAAAATCTCGGCGACTACAGCAACACGCCATCCGCCTTCGTGGTGCGTAACGTGTTTGAAGACGCCTACAACTACATGAAGTCCGGCCAGTTGCTGCGCCAGGTGGTCAACAAGATTCAGGAGGGCGTGGACTTCAACAAAGCCCAGGAACGCCACGAGTTCGGCAACCTCTACGAGCAACTGCTGCGCGACCTGCAGAACGCCGGCAACGCCGGCGAGTTCTACACCCCGCGCCCGGTCACCGAATTTATGGTGCGCATGGTCGATCCAAAATTGGACGAGAAGGTCATGGACCCGGCCTGCGGCACCGGCGGTTTTCTCACCTGCACCATCGAGCACAAGCGCAGCCGCTATGTAAAAACCGCCGAAGACGAGCGCACCTTGCAGGCCAGCATCTTCGGCGTGGAGAAAAAACCGCTGCCGCACCTGCTGGCCACCACCAACATGATCCTGCACGGCATCGAAGTGCCCAGCCAGATCCGCCACGACAACACCCTGAGCAAACCGCTGATCAGCTGGGGGCCGAGCGAGCGCGTTCACTGCATCGTTGCCAACCCGCCGTTCGGCGGCATGGAAGAAGACGGCATCGAAACCAACTTCCCCGCCGCCTTCCGCACCCGCGAAACCGCCGATTTGTTCTTGGTGCTGATCATGCAGTTGCTTAAAGACGGTGGCCGCGCCGCCGTGGTGCTGCCCGATGGCTTTCTGTTCGGCGAAGGCATCAAAAGCCGCATCAAGGAAAAGCTGCTGACCGAGTGCAACCTGCACACCATCGTTCGCCTGCCCAACGGCGTGTTCAACCCCTACACCGGCATCAAGACCAATCTGCTGTTCTTCACCAAAGGCACGCCGACCAAACAGGTGTGGTTCTACGAGCACCAGTACCCAGCCGGGGTAAAGAACTACTCCAAGACCCGGCCCATGCGTATCGAAGAATTCGCCGTGGAACAAGACTGGTGGGGCAACGAGGCCGATGGTTTTGCCGCACGAGTGGAGAATGAATTCGCTTGGCAAGTCAGCGTTGAAGAGCTGCAAGCGCGCAACTGGAACCTGGACTGCAAAAACCCGCATATCGGCGAGCAGATCAGCCACGACCCGGACGAACTGCTGCGCAACTACGCCAGCCTGCAAGGCGAAATCAGCGACCTGCGCGATCAGCTGAAAGCGGTGCTGGCTGAAGCCCTCGCCTCTAGTAAAGAGGAGCGCCAGGTATGACGGCGTTGCTCACCGACAACCTGCCGCTGCTGGCCGGTGCGCCCAATGGCATCAAGAAGCTGCGCGAGCTGATTCTGGAGCTGGCCGTGCGCGGTAAGTTGCTGCCGCAAGATCTCAGTGATGAGCCGGCCAGTGAGTTGCTTAAGCGGATTGCTGAGGAAAAGGCGAGGTTGGTGGCTGAGGGCAAGATCAAGAAACAGAAACCGCTGTCTGAAAGAGATGCCGAAGCCCCAGCATTTGAGCTGCCGGCGGGATGGGCGTGGGCTCGACTTGCAGATGTGGTGAATGTACTTAATGGTAGAGCCTACAAGAAAGAAGAGCTGCTAGACGCAGGTACGCCCGTCCTGCGGGTTGGGAATCTATTTACATCCAATCATTGGTATTACTCGACCCTCACCCTTGAAGAGGACAAATACTGCAATCCGGGAGACTTACTGTTTGCCTGGTCTGCGTCCTTCGGACCATTCATTTGGCATGGTGAGCGCTCGATATACCACTACCACATCTGGAAGCTCGATTTTTACGCAAAAGGTCAGCTCAGCAAACATTACCTATACAACTACTTGTTGGAGCAGACGCAAGAGATTAAGGCTGCTGGCCATGGCGTATCTATGGTTCATATGACCAAAGAGAAAATGGAAAAGCTGGTAATGCCAGTACCTCCACTCGCCGAACAACACCGCATCGTCGCCAAAGTTGATGAGCTGATGGCCCTGTGTGACCGTCTGGAAGCCCAGCAGGCCGACGCCAAAAGCGCCCACACCCAACTGGTGCAAGCGCTGCTCGACAGCCTGACCCAAGCCAGCGACGCCCCAGACTTCGCCACCAACTGGCAACGCCTGACCAAACACTTCCACACCCTATTCACCACCGAACCCAGCATCGACGCCCTCAAACAAACCCTGCTGCAACTGGCCGTGATGGGCAAACTGGTGCCGCAAGATCCCAGCGATGAGCCAGCAAGTGAATTGCTTAGACGGATTGCTGAGGAAAGGGCAAGTTGTGTGCCTGGTCGGCGATCAGCAAAACAAGCTGCACTACCTAGCATTGATGACACTGAAAAGGCGTTCGAGCTTCCAGTTGGCTGGGAATGGGTACGGTTTCAGCAGATTATTTCCGTTTCCTCTGGTGATGGACTGGTATCCGCAAATATGAAAGCAGACGGGGGAGTTCCTGTTTATGGTGGCAATGGTGTTACTGGCTATCATGATGAAACTAACGTGGATAACGAAACTTTGGTTATCGGTCGCATTGGCTATTACTGCGGGTCAATACATTTAACGCCAGCCAATGCATGGATTACTGACAACGCGTTAATTGTGAGTTTTTCGGAGAAAAATATTTATAAAAATTTCCTCTTCTGGCTTCTAAAAGGAACGAACCTCAAGGAGCAGGAAAACGCGACAGCTCAGCCAGTAATCTCAGGCAGGAAAATCTATCCCATCGTTTTGGCGATTCCACCGCTCGCCGAACAACATCGCATCGTCGCCAAAGTCGATCAGCTAATGGCCCTCTGTGACCAACTGAAAACCCGCCTAACCCAGGCCCGCCAACTCAACGAACAACTGGCCAGCACCCTGGTCGAGCAAGCGGTGGCGTAATGGCATATAACAGGCCATGGAAGTCCTTTGCCGAGCAACTGGAACTGCTCAAGTCGCGTGGCATGGTGGTCACCGACGAGGCGGCCGCCCTCAGCTACCTGGAGCGTATTGGCTATTACCGGCTAACGGCTTACTGGTATCCATTCCGCGTCTTCCAGCTGGAGCAGAACCCGGTAAGCAAAGCCATTCGCGCCGTGCGTACCGATCAGTTCGAAGCCAATACCCAGTTCGTCGATGCCGTCGAGCTGTACCTGTTCGACAAAAAACTGCGCCTGCTGGTGACGGATGCCCTGGAGCGTATCGAGATCGCCTTGCGCGTCGACATCGCCTACCTGCTGGGTCAACGCAATACCTTCGCTCATCTGGACGCCAAGGAGCTGCACCCCTCGTTTGCCGGCAAGGTCAACAAGCATACGGGCAAGAGCACCTTCGACGCCTGGAAGGACAAGTACAACGGCCTGTTGCAGCGGTCCAAGGAAGATTTCGTCAAACACTACCGCGCCCAGCACGGCCCCGATCTACCGCTTTGGGTAGCAGTCGAGGTCTGGGACTTTGGTGCGGTCTCCCAGTTGCTGGCCATGATGAAGGTGGCCGATCAGCAACACATCGCCACCAAGTACGGCGTGAACGACTGGAAGGTCTTCCAAAGTTGGGTTCGTTCGCTCAGCTACCTACGCAACCTTGCCGCCCATCACAGCCGCTTGTGGAATAGAAACGTGACGGTTCAGCCAAGCCTGCCAAACCTTGGAGAGTTGGCCTGGTGCGATGACTTTATCGGCAAGACGGAGCTGATTGCCAAGCCCTTCCTGCTGCTGGCTATCACCCGGCACATGGTCAAGGTCGTTTGCCCACGCACCGAGTGGCCTGTGCGCGTACAGGAGCATTTGCAGAAATTCCCGCCGCAGCATTCGCGCCGCACGCTGTCCATCGCGGACATGGGAGCACCGGCCGGGTGGGAAAACGGGTGGTTCGGGGCGATCCAGGCCGGAAAATAAAAACCCCCGCGTAAGCTCACTAGGAACCAAGAGGCGGGGGCCGTGTTGCTGCGAATAATAGGTGTCACGCACAAAACGGACAAGGCTTTGTTACGCATTGGCCGACCACTGGGCACCAGCCCCAATTCCTGATCGCTGTCGGCGTGCTTTAGCTGCGCAGCCAAAATCTTGTGCTTGATTGATACAGGGCCAGGCCCCATTCAAGCGCCCCATCGCCCACTTATCCGCCCCGCGCAGCGCTCTGCTGAGCGACGGCGGCAGTTCGGCCTTTCGGCATAGGGGCGGCAACGCAATACAATACCTGTACAAACTATTTGCCACTGTACAAGAACCTGCCTATTATCTGTACAAGGCCGCAATGCAGATCCCTGCGTTGATCATCCCGTGCAGAGGTGCGACATGACTGTTCCCAACCCAGCAAGCGAGTCCCTCAAACTGGGCATCAGTGCCTGTCTGTTGGGCAACCAGGTGCGCTACAACGGCGGTCACAAGCAATCCAACCTGTGCAGCAAGGTGTTGAGCGAGCACTTCGAGTTCATCCCGGTGTGCCCGGAGGTGGCCATCGGCCTGGGCACGCCGCGCGAACCGATTCGCCTGATTGGCGACCCGGCCGCCCCGCGCGCGGTCGGCACCGTGCATCGTGAGATTGACGTCACCGACGCCCTGGCCGCCTACGGCGAGCGCATGGCCGGCGAACTGCAGGGCATTTGCGGCTACATCTTTATGCAGCAATCGCCGTCCTGCGGGATGGAGCGGGTCAAGCTCTATCAGGCCAACGGCGCGCCCACCCCAGGGGGCAGCCAGGGGATCTTCGCCAAGGCGTTTTGCGCCCGCCACCCGGACTTGCCGGTGGAAGAAGACGGCCGCCTCAACGACCCGGTGCTGCGTGAGAACTTCCTCACCCGCGTGTATGCCTACGCGCGCTGGCAGGAGTTGCTGCGCAGCGGCCTGACCCGGCAGAGCCTGCTCGACTTCCACTCGCGCTACAAATACCAACTGCTGGCCAGCAACCCGCTGCAGTACAAGGCCCTCGGCCAGTTGCTGGGCAACCTCAGCCAGCACGACCTCGGCGAACTGGCGCCGCGCTACTTCAGCGCGCTGATGACGGCCCTGAAGAAATGCGCCACCCGCGGCACCCACAGCAATGTCCTGCAGCACATCAGCGGCTACCTGAAGCAGGCCCTGAGCCGCGAAGACAAAGCCGAGATGAACCAACTGATCAACCAATACCGCAACGGCATCGTACCGCTGGTGGTGCCGCTGACCCTGCTCAAGCACCACTTCCGTCGCCACCCGGACCACTACATCGAACGCCAGGTGTACCTGCAACCGCACCCGGAAGTGCTGAGCCTGCGTAACGCCCTATGAACCATTACGCCCTGACCCTGGAGCCTGCATGCGCCAACTGATGTGGTTTCGCACCGACCTGCGCGTGCACGACAACAGCGCCCTCGCCGCCGCCATGGCGGCCGGCCCGACGGTGGCGCTGTTTCTGCTCAGCCCCGGCGAATGGCAGGCCCACCATGATGCGCCGGCCAAGGTGGACTTCTGGCTGCGTAACCTGACCGCCCTGCAACAGCAACTACAGCAACTTAATGTGCCACTGCTGATCGCCAAGGCCGACACCTGGAGCGCGGCACCCCAGGTACTGGCGCGCCTGTGCCAAGAGCACGGCATTGCCGCAGTGCAGGTCAACGACGAATACGGTGTGCATGAAAGCCGCCGCGACGCCGCCTGCGCCGAGCTGCTGGCGCAACAGGGCGTGGCGTTCAAGGGCCATCTGGACCAATTGTTTTTCCAGCCCGGCAGCCTGTTGACCCAGTCGGGCACCTACTTCCAGGTGTTCAGCCAGTTTCGCAAGGTCTGCTACCGCCGCCTGCAAAGCGCCCTGCCACGCTGCCTGCCACGGCCGGCGGCGCAAGCAGCGCTGCCGATTGTCAGCGACGCGTTGCCGACCGAGATCGACGGTTTCCCCACCCCCAGCGCCAGCCTGCAACACTACTGGCCCGCCGGTGAAGCCGAGGCGCAACGGCGGCTGGACGCCTTCGCCGCCGAGCAAATGGAGTGGTACGACCAGCGCCGCGATTTCCCGGCGGTGCCCGGCACCAGCCAACTGTCCAGTTACCTCGCCGCCGGGGTGATTTCACCGCGCCAATGCCTGCACGCCGCGCTGGCAATCAACCGCGGCGAGTTCGACGGCGGCAATCCGGGCGTGGTCTGCTGGATCAACGAACTGCTCTGGCGCGAGTTCTACAAACACATTTTGGTGGGCTACCCACGCGTATCCATGGGCCGCGCCTTCCGCCTTGAGACTGACGCCGTGGCTTGGCGCCAGGCACCGGCCGACCTCGCGGCCTGGCAAGAGGGCCGCACCGGCCTGCCGATCATCGACGCGGCCATGCGCCAACTGCTCGCCACCGGCTGGATGCACAACCGCCTGCGCATGGTGGTGGCGATGTTCCTGACCAAGAACCTGCTGATCGACTGGCGCGAAGGTGAACGCTTCTTTATGCAGCACCTGGTGGATGGCGACCTGGCCGCCAACAACGGCGGCTGGCAGTGGAGCTCATCCACCGGCACCGATTCGGCGCCGTACTTCCGCATTTTCAACCCACTGAGCCAATCGGCCAAATTCGACCCAGACGGCCGCTTTATCCGTCACTGGCTGCCCGAACTGGTAGGCCTGAACAAAAAGGACATCCACAACCCGCACACCACGGCGCACCTGGGTGGCGGCTTGTTTGGCGGGATTGATTACCCACGGCCGATTGTCGACCTCGGCAAGAGCCGCACCCGCGCCCTGGCCGCCTTCAAGTGCCTGCCGCACCTGAGCACGCTCGAGGCCGATGGCCCATGAGCGCCTTTTTGCATGATTTCGCCCAGGCCTTCGCCGGGTTGAACAAGAGCAATCTTGAGCGCTTGGAGCAGCTCTATAGCCGCGATGCACTGTTCTGCGACCCGCTGCATGAGGTACGCGGGCTGGCCAATATCCAGGCCTACTTTGCCCAGATGTACGCCAATGTCAGCGAGCTGCGCTTCGACTTCTACGGCTTTGATCAAGTCAGCGAGGGCGAAGGCTACCTGCGCTGGACCATGAGCTACCGCCATCCACGCTTGGCCGGCGGTCAACTGATCCGCGTCGAAGGCTGCTCGCACCTGCTGTGGAGTGACGGCCTGGTGCATCGCCACCGCGACTACTTTGATGCGGGCGCCCTGCTGTATGAACACCTGCCCGTGTTGGGCTCGCTGCTTCGCTGGCTAAAACGGCGGCTGGCATGAACGGCCCCTCACGGCGTATCTGGCTGACCGGCGCCAGCAGCGGCATCGGCGCAGCCCTGGCCGAACAACTGCTGCAAGCCGGCCATCGCTTAGCCGTTAGCGCCCGCACTGTGGCGCCGCTGCAGGCCCTGGCCGCGCGCTACCCGCAGCAGGTGCTGGTGGTGCCCGGCGATCTCGGCAATGCCGAACAGGTTCACGCCATCGGCCAGCGCATCCATCAGGCCTGGGGCGCCCTGGACACGCTGATTATTAATGCTGGCACCTGCGAGTACGTCGAGGTGGTCGACTTTCAGGCCGCCATGCTCGAGCGCGTGCTGCGCGCCAACCTGCTGTCGGCCAGTTACTGCATCGAAGTGGCTCTGCCGCTGCTGCGCGCCGGTCACCAGCCGCACCTGGTCGGCATTGGCAGCTCGGTGACCTATCTGCCGCTGCCACGGGCAGAAGCCTACGGCGCCTCGAAAGCCGGCCTGCGCTATCTACTGGAAGCCCTGCGCATCGACCTGGCCGCCGAGGGCATCGACGTCACCCTGGCCAGTCCGGGCTTTGTCGACACGCCGCTGACGCAAAAAAACGACTTCCCCATGCCGCTGCGCTGGTCAGCCGCCAAGGCCGCGCGGCACATCGCTGCACGGCTGCACAAACGACCTTACGACATCGCCTTCCCCGGCCCTTTTATCGCCATCTTGTGGCTGCTTGCCCACCTGCCCAAACGCCTGCAAGTGGCGCTTGGCACACGCATGGCGCGCCCAAACGCCAAGGACTCAGGATGAAAATCGCCATCATCGGCAGCGGCATCAGCGGCCTCACCACGGCTTACCTGCTCAACCGTAAACATGACATCAGCGTGTTCGAAGCCAGCAACTGGGTCGGTGGCCACACCCACACCGTCGACGTGCAGGTGGACGGTCGCCACTACGCCATCGACACCGGCTTTATCGTGTTCAACGACTGGACCTACCCGAACTTTATCGAGCTGCTCAACCAGCTCGGCGTGACCTACCAGCCCACCGAAATGAGCTTCTCGGTGTGCGATCCAGCCAGTGGTGTGGAGTACAACGGCAACACCCTCAATAGCCTCTTCGCCCAGCGCCGTAACCTGCTCTCGGCGCCGTTCTGGGGCATGTTGCGCGACATCCTGCGCTTCAATCGCGAGGCCGTGGCTGACCTGCAGCAGCAACGCATCGCCAACGACCTGAGCCTGGGCAGCTACCTGCAGCAGCGCGGGTATGGCGAGCGTTTTATCCAGCACTACATCGTGCCGATGGGCGCGGCGATCTGGTCGATGTCGCTGGCCGACATGCTCAATTTCCCCCTGCAGTTCTTCCTGCGCTTCTTCAAGAACCACGGCCTGCTCTCCGTCACCGACCGCCCCCAGTGGCAGGTGATCAAGGGCGGCTCCAGCAGCTATGTAGCCCCCTTAAGCGCCTCGTTTGCCGAGCGCATTCGCCTGCAATGCCCGGTGCAACGGGTCGAGCGCGACGTCAGGGGCGTTACCGTGCACAGCAGCGCGGGCAGCGAGCGCTTCGACAAGGTGGTGTTCGCCTGTCACAGCGACCAGGCCCTGCAACTGCTGGCCGAACCGAGCAGCGCCGAACAAGAAATCCTCGGCGCCCTGCCCTATGCCGACAACGACGTGGTGTTGCACAGCGACACCCGCCTGCTGCCCAAACGCCCCCTGGCCTGGGCCAGCTGGAACTACCGCCTGGGCGGGCCGAGCAGCCAGCCGGCAGCCCTGACCTACAACATGAACATCCTCCAGGGGCTGCAGAGCGACACCACCTTCTGTGTCAGCCTCAACCAAACCGACGCGATTGAGCCGAGCAAGATTCTCGCCCGCTACACCTACGCCCATCCGCAATACAGCCTGGCCGGCGTGGCGGCGCAAGCGCGCTGGGAAGAACTGCTCGGCGCCAATCACAGTTACTTCTGTGGCGCTTACTGGGCCAACGGTTTTCACGAAGACGGCGTGGTCAGCGGCCTACGCGTGGCCCGCGCGTTTGGCGAGGCGCTGGCATGAACAGCGCCCTGTACAGCGGCTGGGTCGGCCATCGGCGCTTTGCGCCGCGGGCCCACGACTTTCGCTACCGCATGGGCTTGCTCTACCTCGACCTGGACGAGCAGGACGCCGTACTCGGCCTGTCGCCCCTGGCCGGACGCAGCCGCTGGGCGCCCTTCGGTTTCCGCGAAAGCGACTACTTGCCGGAGTTCACCGGCAGCGGCATGCGCCTGATTGATGCCGTACGCCAGCAAGTCGCAGAGGCCCTCGGCCAGGCCCCCAGCGGCGCCGTGCGCCTGCTGACCCAGCCACGCAGTTGGGGCCTGGCGTTCAACCCGGTGAGCTTCTTTTATTGCTTTGATGCCGACGAGCGCCTGATGGCGATTCTCTGCGAAGTCAGCAACACGCCCTGGCACGAGCGTTACCACTATGTGCTGGCGGCCAGCGGTTCGGGGCAGCAACAGGTCGCCGTGACCAAGGCCTTGCACGTCTCGCCATTCCTGCCCCGTGACCTTGAATACCACATGAGCTTCAGCCAGCCCGGCGAACGCCTGGGTGTACACATGGCCGACTGGCAGGGCGCGGACAAGCTGTTCGACGCCAGCCTTAGCCTGCAGCGCCAACCGCTCAACCGC